>LNFM01001590.1_pt1 | contig 50818 bp, 49 predicted proteins | sample 596031 | NCBI WGS metagenome assembly LNFM01 (sample SAMN04254537, study PRJNA301005) | activated carbon metagenome | isolation source: dual media filters at the Ann Arbor, Michigan drinking water treatment plant | place: USA: Ann Arbor | reverse complement strand
GAACCTCCACGGTGTTGCCACCGCCAGGACCTGAACCTGGTGCGTCTACCAATTCCGCCATCTCGGCAAGGCGGCAGAATCTAAACGCATTGCTGCGGAATGTCAATGAATCGAAGAAGCAAGACACGAGGATCGAGGGAACGCACCCGGGCAAAGGCGCTTGATCGAACTGGTCTCGATACGCAGAAAGTGCTCGCTGTCATGCGATCGAGCGGCGTGCCGATGCCCGCCTTCGAATTGGCGCGCCGCCTGAGACTTGCGAACAGCGACGATCCCGAATTCGTCCGGGTCATCGATGGTCTCGAGCGCAGCGGCAACCTGATACGCAACCGACGCGGAGCGCTATGTCTCGTCGACGAGATGGACCTCATTCGCGGGCGAGTACAGGGGCATCGAGACGGGTTCGGCTTTCTCATCCGCGACGACAAGCAGCCCGATAGCTTCATCGGTGCCCGCGAGATGCAGAAGGTATTGCACGGCGATCGCGTCGTCGCGCGTGAGATCGGCGTCGATCGTCGAGGGCGATGCGAAGTCGGGATCGTGGAGATCGTGGAACGCGCAAACGAGAATGTCGTCGGTCGCCTTCGACGCGAACATGGCATCCTGCTGATCGAGCCCGAGGACAAGCGCCTCCATCAGTCGTTCCTCGTCGCGCCGGGGGCCGACGGCGGCGCGACGGCAGGACAAGTCGTCGTGGCACAGATCGTCGCCCAGCCGGGCCACAACGCACAGCCTGTCGCTCGCATTGTCGAAGTGCTGGGGTCGTATGCGGATCCGGGCATGGAAATCGAAATCGCCCTGCGCAAGCATCGTCTGCCCTATCGATTCAACCCCGCTGCGGAAACCGAGGCCGAACACTTCGGCTCCACGCCTCGTCCGGGCGACCTTCGCGATCGGGTCGACCTGCGTTCGTTGCCGTTGGTCACGATCGACGGCGAGACAGCGCGTGATTTCGACGACGCCGTGTTCTGCGAGGCGTTGTCCGGCAAATCGAAAGCGCACGCGTCCGGTTACCGGTTGCTGGTGGCGATCGCCGATGTGAGTCACTACGTCAAGCCGGGCAGTGCACTCGACGCCGATGCCCGTGAGCGCGGCAACTCGGTCTATTTCCCGCGGCGTGTCATTCCGATGCTCCCGGAGGCGTTGTCCAACGGCCTGTGTTCCCTCAATCCGGAGGTCGATCGCCTTTGCGTCGTGTGCGACATGACGATCGGTGCTCGCGGCGCCATTCGGGACTACCGGTTCTACGCAGCCGTGATGCGTTCACGTGCGCGGTTGACCTATACCCGCGTTGCCGCATTCATGGAAGGTGACCGCGACGGCCTCACGCCCGAAGTCGCATCTAATCTCGAACAGCTGCAAGCGGTCTTTCGCGCACTGGTTCAGGCGCGGGCGCGGCGCGGCGCGATCGATTTCGAAACCATCGAAACCGAACTCGTCTTCAACGACGAGCGGAAGATCGACCGTATCGTGAAGGTTCAGCGCAACGATGCGCATCGGGTGATCGAGGAATGCATGTTGGCCGCGAATGTTTGCACGTCGGCGTTCCTGAAGCGCAGCCGGCATCCCATGCTGTATCGGATCCACGAAGGGCCGACACCGGAAAAGCTCGCGACGTTGCGCGATTTCCTCGGCGAGTTCGGCCTGCAGCTGGGCGGCGGCGATGATCCAAAGGCGGGGGACTACGCCCAGCTTCTGAATCGCATCAAGGGACGACCGGACGCGCAGATGCTGCAGACGGTGTTGCTGCGTTCGCTGCAGCAGGCTGTCTACAGTCCGGAAAATCTCGGTCACTTCGGACTGGCTTATGAGTCGTACACGCACTTCACCTCGCCCATTCGACGCTATCCTGATCTCCTGATTCATCGCGCGATCAAGGCCGTCCTGGCGAAACAGCGCTATACCCCGGGCGACTGGGCTGAACTCGGCGGGCATTGCTCGATGACCGAACGCCGCGCGGACGATGCGACGCGTGACGTGGTGAGTTGGCTCAAGTGCTTCTACATGCGTGACCGCATCGGCGAGCACTTCGAAGGGACCATTACCGGCGTCACTGGGTTCGGAATCTTCGTTGCGCTCGACGAGGTGTATGTCGAAGGACTCGTACATATCTCGGAACTCGGTCGCGATTACTTCCACTTCGATCCCGCCCGGCACCAACTCATGGGCGAGCGTACACGGCGGCGGTTTCGATTATCCGATCGTGTGGCCGTCAAGCTGGTCAGGGTGGACCTCGAACAAATGAAGATCGACTTCGTACTCGATGAGTGACAACCAGGTTCTCTTCGGCTTCCATGCCGTGATCGGCCGCCTGCGGACGCGGCCGGAAAGCATCCAGGAACTTTATGTCGACGGCACCCGGCGCGACGGCCGCGCCAAGGACCTGCTCTCCCGCGCGCGAAGCGCAGGCGTGCGGGTGATCGAGGCCGACGCCGCACGTATCCAGCGCATCGCGGGTACGGATCGACATCAGGGCGTAGCAGCGCTCGTTGCTCCCGTAACGCTCGACACCGATATCGAAGCGATCCTGTCGAAAGCGAAGGAACCCGCGTTGCTCCTCGTGCTCGACGGCGTCCAGGACCCCCACAACCTCGGCGCGTGTCTGCGCATCGCAGATGCCCTGGGTGCGCAGGCCGTCATCGCACCCAAGGACCGTGCTGTCGGGATGACGCCCGTCGTCGCAAAGGTCGCCTCCGGTGCGGCCGAGACGGTGCCGTACCTCCAGGTCACGAACCTTGCCCGTTTCCTCGGCGAATTGCAGGATCTCGGGGTCTGGATCCTCGGAGCCGATCAGGAGGGCGATTCACCGCTCGCACAGGCCGACGCCCGCGGCGCTGTTGCCTGGGTGCTCGGGGCCGAGGGTGAAGGTCTGCGGCGCCTGACCCGGGATCGATGCGATTCCCTCGTGCGAATTCCGATGCAAGGTACCGTGGGCAGCCTCAATGTGTCGGTGGCGGCCGGGATCTGTCTCTACGAGGCGCGCCGGCAGCGATTGGCGGGGTCGTCCTAAGCGCTTGAGTTCAAGAGCGAAGCCGGTATAATCCGCGCTCCCTTGCCTCACCGCGCCGTCGCCCATGCGGGAGGCTATAACCCACAAGGAGCACTCATGCGACATTACGAGATGGTCTTCATCGTCCATCCGGACCAGAGCGAACAGGTTCCGGCGATGATAGACCGCTACAAGACCATGGTCGGTACCCGTGGCGGCAAGCTGCACCGCCTGGAAGACTGGGGCCGACGTCAGCTTGCCTATCCCATCCAAAAGCTGCACAAAGCGCACTACGTGATGATGAACATCGAGTGCGACGACGAAACGTTGAACGAACTCGAGCATGCCTTCCGGTTCAACGATGCCGTTTTGCGCCACCTGACGACACGCATGACCGCCGCCGCAACGACACCTTCGCCGATGATGCGCGAAGAAAAGCCTCGCTCCAGCGATCGTGGACGTGATCGTGATCGCGGTGATCGAGGCGGCGACCGGGGCGGCGATCGTGGCGAGCGTCCTGCCGCCGCTGTTGCCACGGAAGCACCTGCAGCTGCAGACACGGCGCCCGAGAAGTCGCCTGCGTGAACGAGGTGGTGCTGAGCGGCGTAGCGTTCGACATGCACGATTTGCGCTACACGCCTGCCGGCATCCCGGTGCTCGAATTCAGCGTGCGTCATCGTTCGACGCAGGCGGAAGCCGGGCAGACGAGAACAGTGGAATTGGACATGCCCGCCATCGCTTTCGGCCCGGTCGCACAGCGTCTTGCAGCAGCGGATACAGCAAGCCGGTCGATCGTCACGCGGGGTTTTCTGGCCCGTCGCAGCATGCGCAGCACGCAAGTCGTACTGCATGCGAGCGACATCGAATTTCAATAGAGGTGAATCATGGCAGTTAGACGCAACAGCAAAACCGCCAAGGGAAAGGGACGTCCCGGCGGTCGCCGCGATGGACGCGGATCACGGGCACTCTTTCGGCGTCGGAAGTTTTGCCGCTTCACGGCCGAGGGTGTGAAGCAGATCGACTACAAAGACATCGATGTGTTGAAGGAATTCATCAACGAGAACGGCAAAATCATCCCCGCCCGCATCACGGGGACGAGCGCGAAGTATCAGCGGCAGTTGTCCGTCGCAATTCAGCGCGCGCGCTTCCTGGCGCTCCTGCCCTACACCGACCTGCACTAAACGGAGACTGCCATGGATGTCATTCTGTTGGAGAAGCTCCCGAACCTCGGTGCCCTCGGCGACGTCGTGAAAGTCAAGGCGGGCTTCGCGCGCAACTACCTCATTCCTCAAGGCAAGGCACGCCGCGCGACGACCGAGAACATCGCCGAGTTCGAATCGCGCCGCGGTGAACTCGAAAAGGCCCAGGCAGAGGCGCTGTCGTCCGCACAGGAGCGGGGCGCCAAACTGGAAGGCTTGATGCTGCAGATCAGCCGCAAGGCCGGTGTCGACGGCAAGTTGTTCGGGTCAGTGTCGAACTTCGACATTGCCGAAGCCCTCGAGGCCGCTGGTCACGAGGTCCCGAAGGCGTCGATTCGTATGCCCGTAGGACCGCTGAAGACGATCGGCGATCACGACATCACCGTTGTCCTGCATACCGATGTTGTGGTCGGCATCAAGGTGTCTGTGCTCGGCGAGGCGTAAGCCGCAACCGAATTTTTCGGTATCCGAGAAAGAAGGGGCTGCAGTGCAGTCCCTTCGTCGTTTGTGGCACCCGCGAACGGGTAGAATCGACACTGCCTGCTGCGTAACCACTAAGCGCCGTTGGCGCGCCCCGTTCACCCCAAAGCGCTTCCTTCGCATGGTCCAACTCGTCACCGCTGCCGTCGAGCAAAGTATCGATCCCCTGCGGGTTCCTCCGCATTCGGTCGAGGCTGAGCAAGCCGTCCTGGGCGGCTTGCTGTTGGATAATCATGCTTGGGACAAGATCGCTGATTTCATCAGCGTGTCCGACTTCTACCGAGCCGACCATCGGTTGCTTTACCAGCACATCTCCAGCCTGATCGGATCCAGCAAACCCGCCGACGTCATTACTGTTGCCGAAAGCCTCGAACGCAGTGCCAAGCTCGACGACGCCGGGGGGCTGCCCTATCTCGCAGCACTCGCGCAGAACACGCCGTCCGCCGTGAACATCCGGCGCTACGCGGAGATCGTTCGTGATCGCGCAGTCATGCGCCAGCTTGTGAGCATCGGCTCGGAGATCACCGAGTCGGCCCTCAATCCGCTGGGGAAGAACGCCGACGAACTGATCAACGACGCCGAAGCGAAAGTGTTCGCGATCTCCGAGCAGGGCTCTCGCGGGCGGCAGGGGTTCATCGACATCAAGCCACTCGTCGCCCAGGTGGTCGAGCGCATCGACCAGCTGCATTCGAATCCGAGCGACATCACAGGCACGCCGACAGGCTACTCGGATCTCGATCGCATGACGTCCGGCCTCCAGCAAGGCGATCTGATCATCGTCGCCGGCCGGCCGAGCATGGGCAAGACCGCATTTGCCCTGAACATCGGCGAGCACATGTGCTTGTACGAACGTCTTCCGGTCGCGGTGTTCAGCATGGAAATGTCCGGACCGCAGCTCGTCATGCGCATGATCGGCTCGGTCGCTCGCGTGGATCAGCACAAGGTGCGCACCGGCCGAATCAGCGACGACGAATGGCCGCGGCTGACCGACGCCTGGGGGCGTCTCAACGACGTTCCCCTCTTCATCGACGAGACGCCTGCCCTCAATGCGCTGGAACTGCGCGCGCGAGCACGCCGTCTCCATCGCCAGGTGGGCGGCCCAGGACTCGGATTGATCATCATCGACTACCTGCAGCTCATGAGTTCATCGAGTCCGGGCGAGAACCGGGCTACCGAGATTTCGGAGATCTCCCGATCGCTGAAGGCGTTGGCAAAGGAATTGTCGGTCCCGGTGGTCGCGTTGTCGCAGCTGAACCGCAGTCTCGAGCAGCGCCCGAACAAGCGTCCGGTGATGTCGGATCTGCGTGAATCCGGCGCCATCGAGCAGGATGCCGACGTGATTCTTTTCATCTACCGGGACGAAGTCTACAACGCCGATTCGCCTGACAAAGGCACCGCCGAGATCATCATCGGCAAGCAGCGAAACGGACCGATCGGCACGGTGCGCCTGGCTTTCCTGGGCCAGTACACGCGCTTCGACAACTTGGCCGATCCAGGCCGCTACTAACAGTCGCCGGCACGCCTCACCGCCTATGAATTTGCGCGGTCATAGCGCTTCGGCTGCGAAATCCGCGAGCCGTGAACGCTCGCCCCGCTGAAGCGCCACATGGCCGTTGTGCGGCCAGCCCTTGAAACGATCGACCACGAAGGTGAGCCCGGAACTGCCTTCCGTGAGGTAGGGCGTATCGATCTGCGCGATGTTGCCGAGGCATACGACCTTCGTCCCCGGGCCTGCCCGTGTCACCAGCGTCTTCATCTGTTTCGGCGTGAGGTTCTGCGCCTCGTCGATCACGAGATACTTGCTCAGAAAAGTGCGGCCACGCATGAAGTTCAGGGACTTGACCTTGATGCGCGAACGGATCAGATCGCGCGTGGCAGCCCGTCCCCATTCGCCGGCGTCGCCGTCGGATTGGTCGAGCACGTCGAGGTTGTCCTCCAGGGCGCCCATCCAGGGATTCATCTTCTCTTCTTCCGTACCGGGCAGAAATCCGATGTCTTCGCCGAGCGGCACGGTGACTCGCGTGATGATGATTTCGGAGTACAACTTGTCCTCCAGCGTCTGCTGCAGCCCGGCCGCCAGGGCAAGAAGCGTCTTGCCGGTACCGGCCTGACCCACCAGCGTCACGAAATCGATCTGCGGGCTCATCAGTGCGTTCAACGCAAAGTTCTGCTCGCGATTGCGGGCGGTGATGCCCCAAACGCCATGCCGTGCCAGACGGAAGTCTCGAAGGGTTTCGAGCACGGCTTCGTCACCGTTGACTTCCCTGACCTGGGCGTCGAAGCGCGGATCGGATTCCAGATGGACGAACTGATTGATGAACATCGAGGCAACCAGTGGCCCGCGCACGCGATACAGGCTACGTCCACCAGACTGCCACGAGCGCATTTCCTTCCCGTGCGTCTCCCAGAAGTTCAGGGGCAATTCGAGGATACCGGTGTACAGCAGATCACTGTCTTCGAGCGCCTTGTCGCTGAAGTAATCCTCGGCGGCAAGCCCCAGCACGCGGGCCTTGATCCGCATGTTGATGTCCTTGCTCACGAGGATGACCTGGCGGACCGATTCGCGCTGCTGCAGGTACTTCACCACGCCAATGATCTGGTTGTCGGTGCGACCGCCCGCGAGACCGGGCGGCAGTTCGGTCGGAATCGCCTCGGTCTGCAGATGAAGCCGACCGGTTGCAGAGCGGTTGCCGCGCGAGTCGAGTGCGATGCCGCCGGGAATCGCGAGTTCGGAGCTTGCGACGAGCTCCTCCAGGAAGCGACTGGCCTGACGCGCATTGCGTGCGACTTCGGTGAGGCCCTTCTTGTGATTGTCGAGTTCTTCGAGCGTGGCCATAGGCACGTACACATCGTGCTCCTCGAAACGGAAGAGGCACGTGGGATCGTGCATGAGCACGTTGGTATCGAGCACGAAAAGCTTGTTGTGTGCCTTGGATGCGGTCGGCGTCGGCCGAGTTGTTTTGCGGGTAGCCATCGATTCTATTATTCGCCAAGCGTCTTCATGAAATCCAGCACCTCTTGCACATGGCCAGGCACCTTGACCCCGCGCCATTGCCTGCGCACGATCCCCTTTGCATCGACTGCGAACGTACTGCGTTCGATTCCCCGAACCTGCTTGCCGTACATGTTTTTCATCTTGATGACATCGAAGGCGGCGCAGGCAATCTCTTCGGTGTCCGAAACGAGTTCAAAGGGGAAGTTCATCTTTGACTTGAAGGATTCGTGCGACTTCAAGCTATCGCGAGAAACACCGAGGATGCGGCATCGGAGCGAGGCGAACTGCTCGTGCAGGTCGCGAAAGTTCTGACCTTCGGTCGTGCATCCCGGCGTGTTGTCCTTCGGATAGAAATAGAGGACGAACGGGTGTCCCTTCAGTTCGGTGAAGCGAATCGTCTTGCCGCTCGTGGCGGGCAGGGCGATGTCGGGCACGGGTTGTCCGATCATGGCAACATTCCTCTGATCATTCGTAAAGGCAAATCGGTGTCACGTTGTTCCTGAGCTTGCCACCGAGCGGCGATGGGGGAGAGCTTGGTCATGGAAGAAACTCTTTGAACTGCATCGTCATTGGGGATGCAACCCCGGGCAGCACGCCGGCGTGGAGACGATGGCGCGCCAGATCAGCCGCTCCGGCGGCGCCCAGATATTGCCCGAGCGACATGAATGTCACACCTTGGCTCTGCAGCCGATCGAGGAAACGTTCCAGCGCCGGTCTCAGCACGGTGCCCTCGCAGTCCGCACTCACGGAGAGCACGTGTCCGTCCGGCGCGGGCGTCGCAAAGGCTTCGACCATCCGTTCGACCACGTTCTCGCGGTCGGCCTTGGCGTCGGACAGCAACTCGTCGAAGGTCGGCAATGTCGTTGGAATCTGCGGGCATGCAATGAGTTCGGCATTCTGAACGGGCACGTAAGGCCGAAATCCCCGTGTGTCGGAGCAATAATCGAACCCGAGGCGCTGGGTGAGCCTGAAAGCATGACGATTCATTTGCCATGCGGAGGCCCCGTGGATGCGCGGCGACGCACCGAAAATGGTCACGAACCGGTCGAAAGCTCGCTGCATTTGCGTTTGCGTCCAGGCTGCATCGGCATGTGCCGCCAACCGCTGCCAGGCATGGCAGTCCCAGGGGCGCAGCCCGACTTCGAACTCCGCGTCGGCAGCGGCTCGTATGTTCGATTCGGCGCACTCGCCGATCATAGGCGCCGGCAAGAGGGTGCCGTGCAAGAGTCCTTTGATACCGTAGCGCTCGATGGGTCCCGGGCGGGTGCTTCCTCGATGGGGCCCCGTTCGGACAAAGCTGCGCAGGGAGCGCCCGGATCGATCGGGGCCAAGCGAAAACAGGAAAGTGGCGGCCGCCGAGCGACCACGCAACAATTCGATCAATGCGGGCACACCCTTCATTGCGCCAGGCAAGCTGTCGACATCGATCTTCAGGGCGAGACGTCGTGCGGCGGGCGGGGAATCGGTGTGCGCAGATGGAAAATGCATTATCTATTTACTATCTCGATAGGCTCCTGCGCAAGCCGTGCGAGCGATGATCCACTGACACGAACGATGCGCCAGTCCGGCAATATCGTCGCGCCGAGGCGTTCATAGAACCTCTGAGCGCCGACGTTCCAGTCGAGAACTGACCACTCGAAGCGCCCGCAGCCCTCAGCATGGGCAATACGGGCAAGTCTGACCAGAAGCGCCCGCCCGCAGCCTTGACCCCGGTATTCCGGCAGCACGTAGAGATCTTCGAGGTAGAGTCCCTTGCGCCCCAAGAACGTCGAGAAGTTATAGAAGTAGAGCGCGAATCCCGCTGCGACGGGAGCGGTCGGAGACCTTGTCCATGCAATGAGGGCGTGCGCGGTCGGCGATTCCCCGAAGAGTGCGGAATTCAGACGCTCACCGGTACACTCGTACAGATGCGTCAGTTGCTCGTACTCGGCAAGGCCGTGGATGAGCTTGAGTAGCTCCGGCACGTCCTCTGGCAACGCGCAGCGTAGGTCGAAACGGTTAGGCGAATCGGTCATCGCCGCAAAGTTTACCATTCGCAGGATCGACGGCTTATGAATCGCGCCCCGCTGGCTCCCCGCAAATTCAGTCTGACGGACTGGCAGGCGAGGGTGGATTGTTTCCGCGCACGGAGATCGCACGTACATTGCGCGCGACTTCCAGCATCGACGCGTCGTCGGCGCCGTTCAGGATGACACGGGTGGCCGTTCCGACCGAAGGAAAATTGCGCTGGATCGAACGGTCGTATGCAGGGTCGTAGTGCTCTTTCAATAGCGCCTGCACCAAAGCCGGATGATCGCCTTCGGCGCTCATTTGGATCCATTGGTCGATCTTTGCCTTGCCGTAGTGGGTCGTCAACGCGCTCAACCGCCCCACAAGCCCCGCTGCATCAAACAGAAAATGACGATACTCGTTCATCAGGAGTGCACCACGAACCGTGATGTCGGCGTCGATCACAATGCATTCCGACGCCCGAATTGCTGCAATCAGTGCCGGTGGAACCTGCACGTTACCGACCTTGCGGCTCTCTGCCTCGACGTAGACGGGGCGGGTGCGATCGAATGCCAGCAAGGCATGCCGCAGCAGGCTCTCGAAGTACTTCTGGCTTGGTTGTGAGAAGCCGGGCAACTCGCCCAGCACGGAGCCTCGATGACGTGCCAGGTGTTCAAGATCGAGAACCTGCTCGCCGAGCGAGGCAAGAGACCGCAACGTTGCGCTTTTGCCCGATCCGGTGCGTCCGCAAAGTACGATCAAGCGAAATCGACTCGGCAGTTCCGACAAGTCATCGATTACCGCACGACGATACGACCGGTAGCCGCCGTCGAGTTTGCACGCTCGCCAACCGACTCGACGCAGGACATCGACCATGGCGTCGGAGCGGCCGCCGCCGCGCCAGCAATAGATCAGGGGCCGCCACTGGCGAAGCCGATCGTGGAGCGCTGTGTCGAGATGACGGGCAATGTTTCGTGCAACCAGCGCCGCACCCACGCGGCGCGCCTCGAAGGGCGAGACCTGTTTGTACAGCGTCCCGACGCGGGCGCGTTCCTCGTCGTCCAGAACCGGACAGTTCAACGCCCCTGGAACATGATCCTCGGCGAATTCGGCGGGCGAGCGGACATCGATCACCTCGTCAAAGTCAACGACCTGTGCTACGGTCACATCTTTGAGTGCTTCCACCGGCCTGTATCGCCCCTTGAATTGATGATTCGATTTCGGCGCGGCCGGAGTCTACAACAATCGGTGCCCCGGTGCCCGGCCGAACACGAGCTCATGTCCGAATCCACATCGAACGAATACGAACAATCTCCCGCCCCCGAAGCCTTCCGCCTCACGCAGTTTTCCCATGGGGGTGGGTGAGGGTGCAAGATGACGCCAGCGTTGCTGAGCGAAGTTTTGGCCCTTGCCCCCAAGGGGCTGGTCGATGCGAATCTGCTGGTCGGCAACGAGTCGAGCGACGATGCTGCGGTCTACAGACTGAATGACCAGCAGGCGATTGTCGCCACGACCGATTTTTTCATGCCGATCGTCGATGATCCCTACGATTTCGGCCGCATCGCCGCGACCAACGCGCTCTCGGATGTCTACGCCATGGGCGGGCGACCGTTCATGGCGCTCGCCGTCTGCGGCATGCCTGTGAACAAGCTGCCGGCAGACATCATCGCCCGGATCCTCGCCGGTGGACAATCGGTCTGTACCCAGGCGGGTGTCGTCATTGCCGGCGGTCACTCCATCGATTCACCGGAGCCGATTTATGGGCTGGTTGCGCTTGGGCTGGTCCATCCGGCGAATGTGAAGCGCAACGATCGCGCCCACGCCGGCGACGTGCTCATCCTGGGCAAGGGGCTCGGGGTGGGAATCCTCAGTGCTGCATTGAAAAAAGGCGAGTTGCCGGACGAAGCCTACGCGCAGATGATCGACTGCACGACCCGGCTGAACGTCACTGGTGCCGATCTCGCCACCCTGGAAGAAGTCCATGCGCTCACGGACGTGACAGGGTTCGGGCTGCTGGGACACCTGCTCGAAATATGCCGCGGCTCGGGTGTGGGAGCTCGAATCCGGTTCGACGACATCCCGATCCTGAACGCAGCGCGACACTACGCCCAAGCGGGCCATGTGACGGGTGCTTCGAGCAGAAACTGGTCGAGCTTCGGCAAGGATATCGACCTGCCTGCCGGGTTCGAGCCGTGGCAATCGAATCTTCTCACTGATCCTCAGACTGCCGGTGGCTTGCTTGTCGCATGTACTGCGTCGAGTGCAGAACGCATCCTTCAGCTTTTTCGGCGCGACGGATTCGACGATGCGCGCATCATCGGGGAAGTTCTGCCGGGGGCAGCGAAGATCAGCGTCGTTTGAGCAAAGGTTCGAGCTGCTTCCAAACGGTCTCCAGCATCAGAGGCTGTGCGGCGCGGGTCGGATGGATACCATCGCTCTGGAAGAATTCAGGTCGACTGCCGAATCCGTCGAACAGAAAGGGCACGAGAGGCAAACGGTGCTTTGTGGCCAGGTCGGAATAGACCATTCGAAAGCGGGTGACGTAGTCGGTCCCGTAGTTCGGTGGCAACTGCATGCCGACGAGAAGCACGCGCGCCTTGGACTTCAGGCTGGAATTCACGATCGCTTCAAGATCGGACTGCAAAGACGGGATGCGTCCGCCTCGCAGTCCGTCGTTGCCTCCCAGTTCGATCACGACGATATCAGGTTTGAATTGCTGCAATACGCCGTCGATACGCCGGCGTCCGCCTGATGCGGTCTCGCCACTGATGCTGGCATTGACGACCTTATAATCGGGGCCGAGCTTCTTCACGCGTTCCCGCAACAGATGCACCCACCCCGCATCGGCCGGCAAACCGTAACCGGCCGAGATGCTGTCCCCGAAAACAAGCACGGTCGCGCTGCGCCCCGCGACCGGGAACCCGATCAGCAGAGCCAGGACTAAAACTCTGATCATGAGAGCAAATGACATGCAGCCAATTCTCCGGGCAGTCGACCTGGTGAAGCAAGTCCGCAGCGACGGCGCGGACCTGAAGATCGTTGACAGCGTGAGTTTCGATGTGTTCCCCGCAGAGTCCGTCGCGGTTGTCGGCGTGTCCGGATCCGGCAAGTCGACGCTGCTCGGACTACTCGCCGGCCTGGATCTGCCGACTTCCGGCAATGTCTTCCTCGACGGGGAAGATCTGAGCCGACTCGACGAGGACGGGCGCGCCGCCGTGCGTGCGCGCAGTGTCGGCTTCGTGTTTCAGTCGTTTCAGCTGCTGCCCGCCCTGACGGCCATCGAGAACGTGATGCTTCCACTCGAGCTGGCGGGCGTTTCGCACGCGCGTGCGATGGCGAAGGATCTTCTTGAACGCGTCGGGCTGGGTCAACGGATCACCCATTATCCGCGCCAGCTCTCCGGCGGCGAGCAACAGCGCGTTGCCCTCGCACGCGCATTCGTCACCCGTCCCAAGCTCCTGTTCGCCGATGAGCCCACCGGCAACCTCGATACGGCTACGGGCCAACACATCGCCGAACTCATGTTCGAACTGAACCAGGAGCGTGATACGACGCTGGTGCTCGTCACGCATGACGATTCGATATCGAATCGGTGTCAGCGGCGGATTCGACTCGCGGCCGGGCGCATGCTCGCCGAGGCCATGGCGTGAAGGATCTTGCGCTCGGCGTTCGTTTGCTCATCCGCACGATGCGCGCGGGCGAGCTTACCTTGCTCGCTGTTGCGCTCGCGCTTGCGGTCGCCAGCATGGCGACCGTTGCGCTGTTCGCGGATCGAACGCGTCTCGCCCTAGAACACGAAGCTAATAGACTGCTCGGTGCAGACCTCGTCTTTACCTCCAGTCGCCCGATCGATGTAAAGCTTCGTGAGACCGCCGCCGCGCGCGGGTTGACGACAGTCGCTACGACGGCCTTCAGAAGCATGGTACTGCAGGGAGAGGCAAGCCAGCTGTCGGAGATCACTGCGGTCGAAACCGGATATCCCTTGCGAGGCGCTACTCGCATCGCCTTGGGCCGCGGTGTTCCCGATCGGATCGCCGACGCCGTACCGCGAAGCGGGACGCTGTGGGGGGACGAGCGTTTGGTCGGTCAGCTTGGGGTCAAGGTCGGGGACACCGTCACGGTCGGCAATGCCGAATTCACCTTCGACGCGCTGCTGACGCAGGATCCCACGCTTACCTTGAGCGTGCTGGGCATGGGACCGCGTCTCCTCATGGCCGCAAGCGATCTGGCTGCCACAGGACTGATTGCCCCGGGAAGTCGCGTCACCTACCGTCTGCTGGTGGCAGGCGACCGCCCCGCAATCCAGGCGTTTCGAGGCTGGGCGGAGGCCAATCTAGAACGTGGCGTGCGCATGGAGGGTGTACGCGATGCGCGACCGGAGGTGCGAAGTGCGCTCGAACGCGCCGAAAGTTTCATGGGCCTGGCGGCCCTGACGGCCGTTGCGCTTGCGACCGTCGCCGTCATGTTGGCGGGGCGCCGATTTCATGCCCGACAGCTCGATGTGTGCGCGATGCTGCGCTGCCTCGGATGCAGCCAGCGCAGGGTTTTCACGCTCCAGTTCGTGCAGCTCCTCGGCGTGGGCATCGCGGCAAGCGCGGCCGGCACTGCCGTTGGCTTTCTTGGCCAAGCCATGCTGGGCTACTTGCTGACCAGCGCCGTCGGCGTCGCGTTGCCCCAGCCGGGATGGTGGGGAGGGCTCCGCGCATGCGGCCTCGGATTGCTGCTCCTGCTCTCGTTCGGGGTCCCTCCCTTGCTTTCGCTGCGAAAGGTGCCCGCATTACGCGTCCTGCGGCACGAAGTGGGTGCACCCAGCGTTTCGGGCTTGATGGCCTACGGTGCGGGTGGTGCCGGCATCTCGGTCCTGGTGCTCTGGCACGCCGGCGACATGCGCATGGGAATCTACGTTCTGACTGGGTGCCTCGTCACTCTGGCCGTTGCGGCGCTCCTGACATGGGGAGGGCTGCAGTTCCTGCGACGTATCTCGAGTGCGGGCGTCAGCTGGCGGTACGGGATTGCCAATCTGCATCGACGTCCGTTGACGACCATCTGGCAGGTCATCGCGCTTTCACTCGGTCTTACGGCCATCCTGACCCTGACGCTGATTCGATCCGATCTGTTGACCGAGTGGCAGGCAAACCTTCCCGCCGACGCACCGAATCGCTTCCTGGTCAATATCCAGCCCGACCAGGTCGCCGAAGTCAAACGGCTGTTGCGCGAGCGCATCGGTGCCGTGCCCACGTTCTATCCCATGATTCGCGGCCGGCTGTTGGAGATCAACGGCACCGCCGTCGATCCATCCAAGTACGCCGAGGATCGTGCCAGGCGACTCGTCGAACGCGAGTTCAATCTTTCGTGGACGACGCTTCTGCCGCAGCACAACCGGCTGATCGGCGGACGCTGGCAAGCCGACGGGGAGGGGCTCTCGGTCGAAGAGGGGATCGCGCGAACGCTGGACATCCAATTGGGCGATCGGCTGACCTACGACGTCGCCGGCGAGCGTTTTACCGCACCCGTCACGAGTCTGCGCAAGGTCGAATGGGACAGCTTTCGGGTCAATTTCTTCGTGATCGGGACCCCTTCGCTGCTCCAGGAGCGTCCGGCGACCTTCGTAACCAGTTTTCATTTGCCGCCGGATGCCTCGGAAGTAATGAACGAAATCGTTCGCAGTGTACCCACCATGGTCGTCGTCGACGTGGCGGCGCTCGTATCTCAGGTACAGGCCATGATCGGCCAGGTATCCAAGGCCGTCACGTTCATCTTTGCATTTACCCTGCTGGCCGGCGTCCTGGTGCTTTATGCCGGCATCGACGCCACGCATGACGAACGCGTGCGTGAAGTCGCCGTGATGCGCACGCTGGGCGCGAGGCGAGGGCAGATCCTGAGGGCGCATGCTGCGGAATTCGGTATCGTCGGCGCATTGTCCGGATTGCTCGCGGCCGCGGCGGCAAGCGGGTTGGGCTACGTGGTGGCCAGCCGGTTGCTGGGATTGAGTCTCGGTTTCGATCTGTGGGTCTGGTTGCTTGGCCTGGGAGCGGGAACGGCTGGCGTTGCCATCGCCGGTCTATTCTTCACGCGACGGGTACTTGGCACGCCGCCTCTTGCGAGTTTGCGGCAACTCGCCTGAACGTGGCCGGCGTGGCGGGATCGATTCGCTGACCGATCCAGTCGCTCCCGGGATGGGAACGATCCGGTGGTGTCAGCTATACTGCCGGGCTCCGGAGGGCACTCATGATCGAAACTCTAGCCGCGGTGTTCGTGCTGATCGTGGTCGGCGCACTGATGCTCCTGCTGGCGAAGGTCAACGCACTCAATCGCGCGACCAATGCAGCCATCGTCGGCCAGGCGGAGGCGAACGAACAGCGCAAACATGCGCTCGTGGGCGAGCTGCGGGACCACCTGGAACGCCATGGCGATCGTCTGACGTCGAGCCTGACCGACGGCTCCGAGCGTCTGCGCGGGGTCGTGAGCAGCGATTTGAAGCATGCACGCGAGGCAATGCAGGTTCTGCAATTGTCGCAGCAGCATGAGCTCGCGACGTTTCGCGAAGCCGTGCTATCGAGATTGGCTGAAATGAGCCTCGCCCTGCAGTCGCGGCTCACCGAACAGGGCACCGCGGATCGCGATGTCATGCAGGTATCCCTCAAGGACATGGCGCAGGAGCTGAAGCTCGCGATGGAAGCGCTGTCATCCCGTACCGATGAGCGCATGGAACAGATCCGTTCGAGCGTCGATCAGCGTCTCGAGCAGATTCGAGGCAGCGTCGCGGAGCGGCTCGACGAAGGGTTCCGCAAGACGAACGAGACCTTTGCCGATGTGATGGCCCGACTGGCGATCATCGATGAAGCACAGAAGAAGATCGACGGACTCACCACCAACGTCGTCAGTCTGCAGGAATTGCTCGGCGACAAACGGGCGAGGGGAGCCTTCGGAGAAGTGCAACTGGAGGGGCTGGTGCGCAACACCTTGCCTCCGAACGCCTGGGAGATGCAAAAGACATTGTCGAACGGCACCCGCGTGGATTGCGTCCTGCGCCTACCCGAACCCACGGGGATGATCGCCGTGGATTCGAAGTTTCCACTCGAAAACTATCATCGAATGTATACGGTGGGCGTCGCCGAAGCAGAGCGCGGTCAGGCCGAGCGGGCCTTCAAGGCGGACCTGCGCAGGCACGTCGACGACATCGCCGACAAATACATCATCGCGGGCGAGACGTCCGACGGTGCGGTCATGTTCGTGCCCGCCGAAGCGGTATTTGCGGAGATCCATGCATATCATCCGGAAGTCATCGACCATGCGCTCACTCGTCGCGTGTGGATCGTTTCGCCTACGACGCTCATGGCCGTCCTCAATACGGCCCGCGCAGTCATCAAGGATGTCGAGACGCGCCGTCAGGTGCATGTCATCAAGGATGCACTGGGCAAGCTCGCCAAGGATTTCTCACGCTTCGACGAGCGAATGCGCAAGCTCGCGGATCACATCCGCCAGGCCCACGAGGACGCCGAACGCGTGCATATATCGAGCGTGAAGATCACGCAGCGGTTTGCGCAGATCGAAAGCGTCGATTTCGAGCACGACGAAGGCGCGAATGCGCCCTTGCTCGTATCGGTCGCAGCCGCTGCGACCGATACGGCCCGTCCGGCCGAATAAAGTCCACGGGCGAACGAGACATTTCGTGGGTTTCAGCATCGGCAACTGGCGACGTTCGCGAATTCTCAGGAATCATCCGATCGACGACGCGCTTTGGCGTGTAGCCCTCGGTCGGTACCGCTTCCTTCAAGGCCTCACCGCTGACGAGATTCAGCGATTGCGCGATCGGGTCGTCGTCTTCCTGCACGACAAATCCATCCATGGGGCAGGCGATCTGGAACTCGACGCTTCGATGCGCCTCGCGCTTGCGATCCAGGCATGCATACTCGTGCTCAACCTGCCCGAAGACTGGTACGACGGCTGGGTGGAAATCATCGTCTATCCGGACGAGTTCATGCCGGACGTCGAGTGGCAGGATGAGTACGGGGTCGTTCACGCGGGCAAGGAAGTGCGCTCCGGTGAGGCCTGGCTGAACGGTCCGGTCGTGCTGTCGTGGGCCGACATCGGCGAAGACTTCGCCGACGGCATCAACGTGGTGATCCACGAATTCGCGCACAAACTCGATATGCTCAACGGGGACGTCGACGGATATCCGCCCTTGCACGCCGAGATGCAAAGGCAATCGTGGGTCGACGCATTCACCCAGGCATTCGAGGACTTTCGACGGCGCGTCGATCGCGGCGAAGACACCTGCATCGATCCCTATGCCGCCGAGTCACCCGGCGAATTCTTTGCCGTGGTGAGCGAGGTATTCTTCGAGCGGCCGGAGTTCGTGGGCGACGATTATCCCGACGTCTACGCGCAGCTCGCTCGATTCTATCGTCAGGACCCCTACGCGCGGCATCAGGCGGCGGGGCTCCTCGCCGAGGATCCTACATGAGTATCGCTGCGCGAATCGGCGCCGGCATGGGAGGACTCGCAATGTCGGGGCGCTCGCTGGCGAGCGAAGGCTCGAGCGCCTATGTGACGGCTGCCGTGCTGGTACTTTGCCTCGTTCTCGTCGGCACCGCGTGGTTGCTTCTCGTGCGCTTCCGCCGCATCGAGCGGGTCTATCGTGAAACCCCGGATCGTGCATGGTCCGCATTGGCCGGACTGCGCGAAGGCGTCATTGCCACGGACGCCGACGGTCGAATCGTCTTCATCAATGCCGCCGCCGAGCAGCTCACGGGCTGGTCGGCAGACGACGCCATGGGAAAGACGATGCATGCTGTATACCGGATCATCGACGAGCATACGCGGACGCCGCTTGACTACATTGCCAGCGGACCGCCTGCCGATCGTGATCCTGCCGATCCAGGCCGGTCCTCGGTGCGCCTTGTTTCCCGCAGCGGGGAAGAAGCATCCGTACACGATTCCGTTTCGCAGATTCTCGATGAGTCGCAGGGGCATGCCGGGTACGCGGTGGTGTTTCACGACGTCTCGCAGTTGCGCGCACTGGCGCAGCAGCTTTCCTGGCAGGCAAGTCATGATTCCCTGACCGGGTTGGTGAATCGGCGCGAACTCGAACGCCGCCTGGGCGGGCTGGTCGAAACGGCCCGGAATCAAGGCAAACAGCACGTACTCCTCTACATCGACCTCGACAAGTTCAAGACAGTCAACGATTCCTGCGGTCACGCAGCAGGCGACGAACTGCTGCGAAACCTCTCGAAGGTGATGGGCACGAAGATCCGGGGCAGCGACACGCTTGCACGCGTCGGTGGCGATGAATTCGCCGCACTCCTGGAGACGTGCCCGCTCGATCAGGGCCTACGCATCGCCAACGGCATACGCGAAGCGGTCCGTGATTTTCGCTTCGCCTGGGAAGGGAAATCCTTCACGGTGGGTGCAAGCATCGGACTCGTCCCGATCGACGCCACGATCAGTAACCTTGCGGACGTACTGACTGCAGCCGATGCGTGTTGCTACGAGGCGAAGAACAAGGGGCGGGACCGCGTTCAGGTGCACCGGCCGCAACTTAATGTTCAGCGGGACGTGGGCGAGCCTCACATCATTTCGCGACTGAGCAACGCGTTTGAAAATCGCGATTTCGTACTGTATCAGCAGTACATTCGACCGCTGAAGGAAGCTGTGTCGTCGCCGCACTTCGAGGTGTTGATCCGGCTGCGTGGTGCCGACGGCGAACTGATTCCACCGATGGCGTTCATTCCCGCAGCCGAGCGCTACAACCTGCTCACGGCGATCGACCGGTTCGTCATCACGGAGGTGCTGCGGGTGCTATCCGCTCGACTTCGATCGACGACATCGTCGATCGCGCCGGACGCCGGCATGTACTCGGTCAATCTCTCGGGGCCCAGTATCGACGATTCGAGTTTCCCCGAGTTCCTCCGCCGCCAACTGGAAATCCATCCCGTGCCGCCCAGTTTGCTGTGCTTCGAAATTACCGAGACGACGGCGATCTCCAATCTCACCAAGGCTGCGGAGCTCATGCACGAGCTGAAGGCTCTGGGCTGCCGTTTCGCGTTGGATGATTTCGGCATCGGCATGTCCTCGTTCGCCTACCTGAAGTACCTGCCGGTCGATTTCCTGAAGATCGACGGGACCTTCGTCAAGGACATGGCGAGCGACGAGATGGATTGCGCCATCGTCGAGGCAATCAATCGCATCGCACACATACTGGGGATGCAGACAGTCGCCGAAATCGTGGAAGACCAGGCGACCCTCGACCGCTTGTGCGCGCTGGGGGTCGACTATGCGCAGGGTTTCCATATCGCCAGGCCGGAGCCCTTCGGTGGCATCGCGATACCGGGGACGATACGCGGACCGGTCTCGATCGAGCAGATCAGCCGCTGACGTCTGGGGGCGCACCACCCAGTTCGTGAGCCTGCAGTTCCGGCAGGGTATTGATGTTGCTGAACGCTGCGTGCTCGTCGTCGAAAGCGACTTCCACCACGCGCAAATCCGCATACCAGGCATCGATCCTTCGCCCGCCGGACGCAAGAAAGTTGCGCAAATGCGGGTGCAGTGCTCGCCGACACAAGCAGAACACGGGGTGCGACTGGGTGCCGGTGCGTGCAACGGCCAGATCCGCCGATGTCGCGTCGAGCCGCGAAAAAAGGCGTTCGACAAGATCGTCGGGCAAGAACGGGGAATCGCAGGGCGCGGTCGCTATCAGATCGAAGGCGGCAGCGCTCATCCCTCGCTCCAATCCAGCCAAGGGGCCCGCGAACCCCCCAATTTCATCGGGAAGTACGGGGGGACCGAACGTCGCATATCGATCGAGGTTCTGATTGGCGCTGATCAAGACCTCCGATACCTGGGGACCGAAGCGTTCCAGGACCCACGCCATCATCGGTCGTCCGCGCAGAAGCTGCAGCCCCTTGTCGACGCTGCCCATGCGCCGCCCCTGGCCGCCCGCGAGAATCAGGCCGGAAACGTTTGGCGGTTCGCTCATTGCCTTCCACCCTCGGGCAGCGACGAGACTTCAGCCGCATTGCGCGCAAAGTGATCCTCGCCCGTAAAGAGCAGATAGTGCCGTCCCGTCGCGCGCCCGATCATGGTGATGCCGATGCGCTGGGCGATCTGGTAGCCCATCTGCGTCAAACCCGAGCGCGAAACGAGAAAGGGAATACCCATTTGCGCGCATTTGATCACCATCTCCGAAGTCAGGCGCCCCGTCGTATAGAAAATCTTGTCGTGACCCTCGATCCCGTCGAGCCACATTTGTCCGGCGATGGCGTCCACGGCATTGTGGCGTCCGACATCCTCGACGAAGAGGAGGATCTCCGAGCCTCGCGCGAGAGCACAACCATGGACGGCGCCGGCTGCCTTGTACACCGTGTCAAAACGACGCACGTTGTCCATCAGCGCGTAATACGTCGATTCGGTAAGTAACCGATTGGGCGGCAATTCGATACCGTCGATTTCATCCATCAGGTTTCCGAATACCGTGCCTTGGCCGCAGCCGGTCGTGACCGTGCGCTTGGCGAGTCTGGCATCGAGATTTGCGATGGTGGAACGGGTCGTGATCGCGCATGCGTCGACGTCCCAGTCGACATGAACGGACGCGATCTCCTCGATCGCATGCACCAGACGCTGATTGCGCAGATACCCGATCGCGAGCGCTTCGGGGTGCTGTCCGAGGGTCATGAGGGTGACGAGTTCGCGTTTGTCGAGATAGAGGGTCAGCGGGAACTCGCCCGCGATCGGCGTCGACAGACGCTCGCCCCGCTCGTTGATCGAAGGAACTTCAACGGTCGGGGCACGCGATGCACAACTGAGTTGGGGACGTTGAGTCATGTCACTCGTCGGTTGGTTGCATGACCATATGCCTGCACAGGCTCAACCGCCGATGTAGGACATCTCCACCTTGCGCCGCTGCAGTGTGGCGAGCGTTCGGATCTCGGAATAGCGGTCCTCGCGGCGGTTCCACACGCCCTCGACGAAGCGGCTGATTTCATCGTCTGTCGCGCCTTCGCGCAGCAGTGCGCGCAGATCGTGGCCGGCCGTTGCAAACAAGCAGGTATAGATCTGTCCCTCGGCAGACAGGCGTGCACGCGTGCAATCGCGGCAGAAGGCCTGCGTGACCGATGCAATCACGCCGATTTCGCCGGACCCATCGCGATAGCGCCAGCGTTTCGCGACCTCACCGCGGTAGTTCGCGTCGCTCGGTGCCAGCGGCAACTCTCGATCTATTCGCTCGACAATCTCTGCGGCCGTGACGACGTCGTCCATCCGCCATCCGTTCGTCGCGCCGACATCCATGTACTCGATGAATCGCAGGATATGCCCGCGCTCACGGAAAAAGCGCGCCATGGGTACGATGCTGTCCTCGTTCAGACCACGCTTGACCACCATGTTGATCTTGACGGGGGCGAGCCCTGCAACGGCGGCGGCCTCGATTCCCTCCAGCACCTTCGCGACAGGAAAATCGACGTCGTTCATGGCGCGAAACACGGCATCATCGAGCGAATCGAGACTGACGGTGATGCGCTTCAAGCCGGCTGCGCGCAGTCGTTGCGCCTTCTGTTGCAGCAGCGACCCGTTGGTCGTGAGGGTGAGGTCGAGCCCTTCGATGCGCGACAGCTTCTCGATCAGGGTTTCGATGTTGCGCCTGACCAGAGGCTCGCCGCCCGTCAGCCGGATCTTCTCGACGCCGAGGCCCCGAAACAGACGGGCGACGCGCTCGATCTCCTCGAAGCTCAACAACGCCTTGCGTTCGAGAAATTGGAAGTCCTTGCCGAAGACTTCCTTCGGCATGCAATAGACACAACGGAAGTTGCATCGATCGGTGACCGAGATTCGCAGATCCCGCAGCGGACGAGCAAGTCGATCGTGCATAAGGGTCGGGGCGTTCGTTATGGCTGGAACCCAGCTGGGTTGAGATGGGGGCTAAACCACGCCTTCCAATACCTGCACATCGACCATCGTGCCTTCCTCGACGTTCCCTTGGTCGGTGGGGAGGATGATGAAGCAGTTGGCCTCCGACATCGAGCGCAGAATGCCGGAACCCTGCTCGCCGGTGACACGAACGCGCCAGCGACCGGTGTCGTCACAGGTCAGCACGCCCCGTTGGAATTCCGTACGGCCCGGCGCCTTCTTAAGTGCACTGGTGCATTCGACCTGCAGTACGGGAAGGGGAGGGACCGGATCGCGCCCCATCAGCACATAGAGCGCGTCGCGCACGAACTGATAGAACGTAACCATGACAGAGACGGGATTGCCGGGCAGCCCGAAGAAGTGCGCCTTGCCGACTTTCCCGTAGGCCAGTGGCCGACCCGGTTTCATCGCAATCTTCCAGAACAGCACCTCACCCAGCTGATTCAACAGATCCTTGATGAAATCCGCTTCGCCGACCGAAACCCCGCCGCTCGTGATGATGACATCGGCCACATCGGCCGCATCCGCAAAGGCCTTCTCGAGCAGGGCAGGATCATCGCGAATCACGCCCATGTCGATGAAGTCGACGCCGAGCCGGCTCAACATCCCGTAGAGCGTGTAACGATTGCTGTCGTAGATCTGGCCCTCGGCGAGCGGCGATCCGATCGATACGAGCTCGTCGCCGGTGGAAAAGAACGCCACACGCAACCGGCGGTACACCGGCACTTCGGCGATGCCGAGAGACGCGATCAATCCGATGTCCGCGGGCACGAGCAGCTTGCCCTTCACCAGCGCCACCCCGCCGCGCTGCAAATCTTCGCCTGCGCGACGCAAGTTCTGCCCCTTGCGATGGGCCGTACCGATGATGACTCGATCGCCGCTCGTTCGCGTGTGCTCCTGCATGACGATGGTGTCCATGCTCGGCGGCACGACTGCCCCCGTCATGATACGGATGCATTCGCCAGATGCGATCGAACCGCTGTAAGGCTGCCCGGCGAGAGCAGTACCCACCACTTTCAAGGTCACTTCACCTGCTCCTAGATCGGCATGCCGGATCGCATAGCCGTCCATCGCGGAGTTGTCGTGTGCAGGAACGTCGACCGGCGAAGTCACGTCGGCGGCGAGGATCCGCCCGAGCGACGTACGAACAGCCACACGTTCCACGCCGACCACGGGAGAAAGAAACCGCGCGATGAGCCGCCGGGCCTGATCGACCGGCATCGAATTGGGATCGTAGTCGTCGGCACAGCTCAGCTCGCGTAGCGTTGGGGCGGGGGCCTGGCTCATAAAAAACTCCGTCGTCGAAGGCATCGAGCAATTGCAGAGTTTAACGCAGCACGGGGCGCTCCCGCCCATGATCTGGTCAAGGTCAATCGGTGAGTGCCGAACAGCACCAGCCTCGTGAGGCGTTGGGAGATCGCGTTGGCGTGGGCCTCCTAGCCGCAATCAAAGTCCGATAGGCGGCCAGGGTTTGCACTTATGCAGGTACGTGCATATTTTGGATCGACGCAGGCTCTTCTACCATCGGGTCATCCCATTCGACGGTTCATCGTGCAGCGCGACGCAGCGGGCGCGATTCTCAACAATGAATACGTTCTCCGATGCGGCTACGCAAGCGCTGACCCTGCTGACGACGCTCGACGCAGGGCTCGTGAGCATCGTCATCCTGAGCCTGGAGGTCAGTCTCTGTGCGGTCCTCGCGGCTTCAATGGTCGCATTGCCGCTCGGCGCCGCAATAGCCGTCGGAACCTTCCCCGGCCGGCCGTTGCTGATCGTCATGCTGAACGCGTTCATGGGGTTGCCGCCGGTGGTCGTGGGGCTCGTCGTCTACCTGCTTCTTTCCCGGTCCGGCCCGCTTGGGGACCTCGGCATCCTGTTCACGCCTGCCGCCATGGTGATCGCTCAGGCGATCCTCGTGACGCCGATCATCGCCGCGATCACGCGCCAGGTCGTCGAGGATGCCTGGGGTGAATACCGGGAGTATCTGCAGTCGCTCGGATCGTCCTCGTTGCGTTCGGCACTCACCTTGCTGCGGGATACGAAGTACTCGCTGCTGACCGCCGTGCTCGCCGGGTTGGGCCGCGCGACGGCCGAGGTCGGGGCGGTGATGATCGTCGGCGGGAACATCGATGGCGTCACGCGCGTGATGACCACGGCCATCGCTCTCGAAACGAGCAAGGGCGATCTGCCGCTGGCACTCGCCCTCGGCGCCATACTCATCTCGATCGTTGTCCTGCTTAATTCGACGGCGAGTCTTGTGAGCGAAGCCGCGTCCCGAAAGTACGGTTGAGGAGCCGACATGATCGCACTGGAGCAACTCGCCTTTCGTGTCGGATCGCAATCCATCATCGACAATGTTTCGCTGCTACTCAGTGAACGGGGACGAACGGTGGTGCTCGGCCACAATGGCGCTGGAAAAAGCGTACTGATGCGCCTTTGCCTTGGACTCATCGAGCCAAGCAGCGGGTACGTCAAATGGCCCGGCCAAAGCGATGCGCGTCCGCTGCGAAAACTTCTGGTGTTCCAGCGGCCGGTCATGCTTCGGCGCTCTGCCTTGGACAACATCACGCACGCACTTTCGCTCGCCGGATTTCCGAAGAACTTGCGCGCGGAGCGTGCACTGCGCGCGCTCTCCATGGTGGGCCTCGCGGATATCCCGCATCGTCCCGCTCGCGTGCTCTCGGGCGGCGAGCAGCAGCGCATCGCGCTGGCTCGTGCCTGGGCACTCGACCCCGATGTGCTCTTCCTCGACGAGCCTACCGCAAACCTCGATCCGACGGCGACGAAACAGGTGGAAGACATCGTTCAGTCCATACACGCTGCCGGCACGAAGATCGTCATGACGACTCACAACCTCGGACAGGCCCGCCGCATGGGCGACGAGATCGTATTGCTGGCCCACGGGCGCTTGATCGAACACACCGCCGCAGACGCCTTTTTTCGCACACCCTCGTCGCCCGAAGGGGCGGCGTTCATCCAAGGAGAGCTGCCATGGTAGCGGCCATGCTTCGTATTGCCTGTGCGCTCGTTGCGTCCGTGATACTGATCCTGCCCGTCGGGGCGGCCGAGTCCTTCATTACGGTAGCATCGACCACCTCGACCGAGCAGTCGGGGCTTTTCAAGCACCTGCTGCCGCAATTCACGAAGGCGAGCGGCATTCAGGTTCGTGTCGTCGCATTGGGTACGGGACAAGCCCTGGATATGGCGCGGCGCGGCGATGCCGACGTGGTGTTCGTCCATGATCCCCAAGCGGAGGATAAGTTCGTGGCCGAGGGCTACGGTGTAAAGCGCTTCCCGGTGATGTACAACGATTTCGTCCTGATCGGGCCGAAGAGCGATCCGGCGGGCGTCGCCGGATTCAAGGACATCACTGATGCACTCAAGAAGATCGCGAGCAAGGGTGCGCTCTTCGTTTCCCGCGGCGACAAAAGCGGCACGCACGCGGCCGAGCTGAGGCTATGGAAACTCGCAGGCATCGATCCCCTCCAGGGGCGGGGCAAGTGGTATCGGGAGACGGGTTCCGGCATGGGGCCATCGCTCAACTCGGCTTCGTCGATGAACGCGTTCCTGCTCGCGGACCGCGGTACGTGGCTCAGCTTCAAGAACCGGGGCGAACTCACCATCATCGTAGACGGCGACAAGCGGCTATTCAACCAGTATGGGGTCATGCTCGTCCATCCTTCGAAGCACGCGCACGTCAAGGCGCAGGCCGGACAGACTTTCATCGACTGGCTGGTGTCCGCGCAGGGACAAACAACGATCGCCGGCTACAAGGTCGGTGGCGAGCAACTCTTCTTTCCCAATGCCAACGCCAGATAACCTTGCGACCGCAACGCCGGGCACCGCACTTGCTCCCCGGCTAGGGAACGCGTTATATTCTTTCGGTCATAACGTGGGCCGGATCCTCCAAGCGCCCGCCGGAGAAGCGAATTGGATAGTGTCGATCTCGATGTATTGAAGACGAGTTTAGCCTGGCTGAAAGCGGGGCGTGCGGCGTGCCTTGCGACCATCGTGAGGACATGGGGTTCGGCACCTCGCCCGGTTGGCGCCATGACGGTCATCCGTGATGACGGCATGGTCACCGGGTCCGTGTCCGGTGGCTGTGTGGAGGATGACCTGATCGATCGCGTGAAGTCCGGGGCGGTCGCTCAGAGCGGTCCCGAACTCGTCGTCTATGGGGTGACAAAGGAACAGGCCGAGCGTTTCGGTCTGCCGTGCGGGGGCACGCTGGAACTCGTGGTCGAGCGACTTGGACCGCATTCGGGCCTTGATGAACTGGTCGAAGCGGTGGCCCGCCACGAGGTCGCTACGCGTACTCTGGATCTCGCCTCGGGCCGGGTCGAAGTTCGCCAGGGGCGGGCGATCGACGGCGTGGACTTCGACGGCAAGGTCCTGACGACGGTGCACGGGCCACGCTGGCGGCTCGTCGTGATCGGCGCCGGTCAGCTTTCGCGCTATGTCGCGCAGTTCGCGCAGGCGCTCGATTATCAGGTCGTGATCTGCGATCCGCGCGAAGAGTACGCGACAGGATGGGATGTTCCGGGCGCAGTGCTCACTCGTGAAATGCCCGATGATGTCGTGCGCGCGCTCGCGATGGATCCGCACACCGCCGTGGTGGCCGCCACCCATGACCCCAAGCTCGACGACATGGCGCTGCTCGAAGCATTGCGCTCGCCGGCGTTCTACGTCGGAGCGATCGGTTCGAGGAGCAACAACGCCAAGCGGCGAGAGCGGCTCATCGAACATTTCGAGATGACGGAGACCGAGCTGGACCGTCTGCGCGGGCCGGCCGGATTGAAGCTCGGCGGCAAGACGCCCGCCGAGATTGCGCTGTCGATCGTTGCAGAAATGACGGCTACCCGTCACGGCATGCCGCTGCAGAAGGTGGACAAGGGTACCGTGATCGCTTCGGTCAACGATCCGTTCGCGTGCAGCGCTGCGGCCTGAACTCTCCGTCAGTTCACACGCTTTGCACTCCAGCGCGAATTGGCGGCTCCGGCGCCATTGACCATGCCTTCGATGCTGTCGCCGACCACAGTGCCGTGGAACTTCAGAGCATGACCCGCATCGTCATTCAGGGTGAACGAAAACTGCGGCCCGGAGAGGGAGGCATTGCCGATATCGACGCTGCGTCCTTGCGCGTTTGCCCTGGCCTGGACCTTTTGAAACGTCTGCGTGATCGTGAGAGTGAATGGGCCGTTCGGACCTCTTCCTTCCCATCGCCCTTGCACATTCGCCGGAACGATCCAGAGGTAAGCACTGGCACCCTCGATGACTGCGGTTTCGTCGGGATCCCACTCGGCCATCGTAAATGCATGCGAGACGAGTCGGGTACCGGGTTTCATCCTGAGCAGGGTAGGGCGCAGCTTGAGATTGAGTGACGAGAGCAGATACATCGTGACCACGGTCGCCTGGCGGAAATCGGTGGCGAAGATGTCGCCTTGCTGGAATGTCGCCTTGCCGGTCATGCCGGCGGCTTCGGCGTTCCGCTTCGCAACTTCGACCATGTCACCATTGAATTCGATGCCGACCGCCTTCGCTCCCCGCTTCGCTGCCGCAATCACGGTGCGTCCGTCGCCCGCGCCGAGGTCCACGACGTAGTCGCGTTCGGTAACCTTCGCCATATCGAGCATTCGCTCGACGAGCGCATCCGGGGTCGGGACCCAGATGACGTCCTTGCCGGCTTGGCCGATCTTGGGCGTAAACCCATCGGCGGCCCAAAGCGGCTGGCAAAAGGCGATTGAGACGGCGAGCGCAATCATGCGAGTCATTCGAGTCAGCGACATGCAAGTTCTCCGACAATGGTCCGGCAAGGCAGCCTGCAGCATACCCGTGCAGGGAAATTCTCGATACTGCGGCTGCGACGACGGATCTGCGATCGAACGCGCACACGCAATGCATCTTACGACCGACTTGGACGCACTGGAGACTGGACGGTATCATGCCTGCGAGGGCTGCGTCGGCGGTGTCATCTTCAGTTCGAATTCAACTTCGGGGCAGCCTCAGGCACTCGGGACGTCGCTATGAAAGTATTCGGCTTCGCAGGGTTTTCCGGCAGCGGAAAGACGACGCTGATCGAGCAGCTCATTCCCATGTTCGTCGCGCAGGGATTGCGGGTATCGCTCATCAAGCACGCCCATCATACGTTCGACGTGGATCACCCCGGCAAGGACTCCTTCCGCCATCGACACGCCGGAGCCACCGAAGTCCTCGTCACGTCCTCGCGTCGATGGGTGCTCATGCACGAACTGCGCGGTGAAGCCGAACCGACCATGGAGGACGTCATCGCGCGGATCTCCCCGTGCGACCTGCTCCTTGTCGAGGGCTACAAGCGTGCCAGCATTCCGAAGCTCGAGGTGTATCGGGAAGTCGTCGGAGAAGGAATGCTGCATCCCCACGATTCGAATATCGTTGCAGTCGCCACCGATCGCCCCTTCGATCTTCATCTGCCCGTCCTCGATTTGAATCGCCCCGATCTCGTCGGCGACTTCATACTCCGGCATCTCGGTCTTACGCTGGCGCGCGCAGCCCTTGCCTCGGGGAGCAACAAATGAAGCTGCGGGTGCTCTACTTTGCGCGCCTCAGAGAAGCCTTCGGTCGATCCGCAGAAGACATCGATCTACCGGACGAGACGGCTGACGTGGCAGCCCTCATCGCCCGGCTGCGGGAGCGCGGCGACCCCTGGAATCTGGAACTGGCTCCCGGTCGGACATTCCGGGTTGCAGTCGATCAGGACATGGCAACGCTGCAAACACCGCTTCATGCCGATGCCGAAGTCGCCATCTTTCCGCCCGTGACGGGAGGATGACATGGGCGTACGCATTCAGGAAGACGATTTCGATGCCGGAGCAGAGATGACCCGGCTGCGCATGGACAACCCCAAGGTAGGCGCAGTCGCGAGTTTTGTAGGCGTCGTTCGCGACCTCAACGAGGGTGATAAGGTCTGCGGAATGATGCTCGAACATTATCCCGGCATGACCGAACGCGCCATCGAGGAGATCATCGACGAAGCGCGCTCACGGTGGAGCATCTTGGATGCGACCATCATTCATCGTGTCGGCAAGCTGGCGCCGACCGACCAGATCGTGTTGGTGGTCGTTTCGAGCAGCCATCGCGGCGATGCGTTTTCCGCCTGCGAATTCCTGATGGACTACCTGAAGACGCGCGCGCCGTTCTGGAAGAAGGAAGCGCTGGCGAGCGGCTCGCGATGGGTCGATGCCCGGCAGAGCGACGACGACGCGGCAGCGCGTTGGCAACGTCCGGGCTGACCGCCGCATGCCGCACGAGCCCCGCTTTCGACTGCGTATCGGTCGCGACAAGGAACGCTCATTGGGGCCGGGCAAGGTCGCGCTGTTGGAAGCGATTCGAGACACGGGTTCCATATCCGCTGCAGGGCGCCGGCTGGGAATGTCATATCGACGGGCCTGGCTGCTCGTCGACGCCTTGAATCGAGCGTTCGAGGATCCTGTCATCGAGACTTCAACGGGCGGACGGGAAGGGGGAGGGGCGCTGCTGACTGCCACCGGGGACGAGGTCATTCGTCGGTATCGAAAGATCGAAGCGCTCGCACTGGATGTCTCCGGCCGCGAAATTCAGGGGATCATCAGGCTGATGAGAGATCCATGACTTCTCGTCGGGCTCAATTCACTGAATCACGGCTTTCACTGGTCGATCGATATGCCAGGGGGGCAAGGTGAGCGGAAGCGGTTGGGTTGCCGTGGGCGTCGGTGCCGCATTGGGTGCCTGGCTGCGCTGGGGGCTCGCCCTCCTGCTCAACAGCCGATTTCCGGCATTGCCTCCGGGAACGTTGGCGGCGAACATCCTCGGCGGATTCCTCATCGGCATGGCGATGGAGTGGTTTTCCCGGCATCTCGGGTTGCCGCCGGAAATTCGCCTGCTCGTCGTGACCGGATTCCTGGGCGGACTCACGACTTACTCGACCTTTTCAGCGGAGGTCGTGGATGCCTTGTTGCGAGGACACTACGGTTGGTCGATTGCCATTGCCACCTCGCATCTCGCCGGATCGCTCGTCGCCACGATCGGCGGCATTGCAGTGATGCGCTGGTTGAGTACCAGCTGAACGAGTGGACGACGCGCGTGTGCTGCTACGGATGCAGATTGACCCGCGCGCGTACCGCATCGATCACTTCACTCGCCGTCAACCCCACGGGTCCCGTACCGTTTGCCACGAGGTCGTCCGCCGCAGCGCCATGCAAGGACACCGCTGCGCGCAACGCGATCGGCGGGGCGATCTGACGCGCGAGCAGCGAACCGACGATGCCGGTGAGGACATCGCCTTGTCCTGCCGAAGCAAGTCCGGGATTGCCCGTCGTGTTGATTTGCCAACTGCCGTCCGGCGCAGCGCATACGCTTCCTGCGCCCTTAAGAACAACCTCGCTCTTCAAGCGCCGCGCCAACTCGACGGCGGCTTCGATCCGATCTCGTTGAACCTGACCGGTGGATGTCCCGAGCAGGCGCGCAGCCTCGGCGGGATGCGGCGTGAGGATCGTCCCGGCGCTTCGACGCATGACCGCGCGTCGCAACATGTTCTCCTGCGCCAGTATGTTGAGGGCGTCGGCATCCAGCACCAGCGGAAGTTCGGAGCGCAGGGCGCTCTTCAGGATTCCGACCGCGGCAGCGGATTGGCCCATGCCTGGCCCGATCGCCAACGCAGTCAGGTGATCGAGCTTGAGGATCGCATCTGCACGCCTCAGCATCAGTTCCGGCTGCAGGGGATCGAGGGCAGGCGCTGCACTGTCGAGCATGCCGACGTAGACGCGTCCTGTTCCCAGGCGCAGTGCGGCACGTCCCGCAAGCCACGCGGCCCCCACCATGCCGGGGGCTCCGCCGACGATACCCAGGCTACCGTAACTGCCTTTATGACTGTTCAACTTACGCGGCGAAAACGCTGAGCGCGCCATTGCGGAATCGAGCAGGGCGCCCGACGGAGATCCGAGCAGGCTAGCGTCGAGTTCGAGCGTGCGCAGGTGGATCTCACCACAGTGATCGGGGCCATCCAGCGTGAATAGACCTGGCTTGAGGCCGAGGTACGTAATGGTGTGCGTAGCCTGGACGGCACGCCCCATGATGCGGCCGCTGTCCGCATCCAGACCACTGGGTACATCGAGCGCGAGCACCGGCCGGCCCGCTGCTGATTCGTTGATGTAGCTCACCAGTTCGGCAGGCTTCTCGGCAAGTTCACGGGTCAGGCCGATGCCGAAGAGGCCATCGATGATCAAATCCCATCGGCGACCGCTCGGGACGAGATCGTGTATGTCACCGCCGCAGGCTCGCCACGCTTCGTAAGCGGCGGCAGCATCCGGCGACAGCTTGAACGGATCGCCGGCAAAAACCACTGCGACGCGAAACCACCATTGCTTCAGGTGGCGTGCAGCGACGAAGGCGTCACCTCCGTTGTTCCCGGGGCCCGCGAAGATCAGGATCGATGATCCCTGGCTGTCCAGGATGTCGCGAGCGAGTTCGGCCGCAGACGTCCCGGCGCGCTCCATCAATCGGGGTGGATCGGGCAGCGCGAACGCCCGAGCTTCGATAGCCCGGATAGCCGCGGTGCGGTAAAGCGCACGCGGTAACGCATCGATCTCGGATGAGCGACTCATTGGGAATGTGTGCGAGGGAACTGCAGTGCAGGATACGGGCTTGCGTGCCCCTGCGGGCAACCCAAGCCACTCGATGGCCTAGTTTAACTGCGGGTTCCGGGCCTTGGTATAAAATCCAGCTTTATGAATCGTCCCGCTGTCTGAACAGGGCGTCGTCGCCGAGTAAAATCGTTCAGCGACGCTGTCGTTACGGGCCGGGACACGAGTTCGATGAGCGACATTCTCCGGCTTCGCGGGCGGCCCGCGTTCTCTCCCTTCAGACTCGCTCGGCTACTGCAAGACGCGCGTGGGCATGTCCCCCGGATCGCATCGGTCGGTGCCGAGTACTGGCACGTGATTCGCGTGCGCCGGGCGCTCAGCGACGCCGAATGCGAGCGTCTCAAACGCATTCTGACCTACGGGCCCCTATACGCGCCGGTCCAATCGCACGGACAGCTTCTCGTCGTGGTTCCGCGACTGGGGACGTTGTCGCCTTGGTCATCGAAGGCACGGGATATCCTTCGACAGTGCGCGATGGATGCGGTGGAGCGCATCGAGCGAGCGCTGGTGCTGCACTTTCATACCGACGGGGCGCCGCTGTCGACCGACGAGTTGCGACTGCTTTCGCCCGCGATTCACGACCGCATGACGCAGACGGTACTCCCCGGCATCGAAGCCGCGGATGCATTGTTCGCAGACTTCGCACCGGAGCCGCTGCGGCATGTACCGCTCGGCGCACAAGGTCGCACCGCGTTGGTGTCGGCAAATATCGAACTCGGGCTCGCACTCTCCGACGACGAGATCGACTACCTCGTCACAGCCTTCGACACGATGCAGCGCGATCCCACCGACGTGGAGCTCATGATGTTCGCGCAAGCGAATTCCGAGCACTGCCGTCACAAGATATTCAACGCGAACTGGACGCTCGACGGCGTCGCACAGTCCGAAACGCTCTTCGGCATGATCCGCAACACCCATGCATGCAACCCGCGTGGCACCGTCATCGCCTACTCCGACAATTCAGCGGTCATGACCGGCGCCGACGCCCGCCGCTTCTATCCGGATGCGCAGGGCCGGTATGCCTACCACAGCTCGACGGTACACACGCTCATGAAGGTGGAAACTCATAACCACCCCACGGCAATCTCGCCGTTTGCCGGTGCGGCAACCGGATCGGGGGGCGAGATCCGCGATGAAGGCGCAACCGGCCGCGGGGCGAAACCGAAGGCGGGCCTGACCGGTTTCAGCGTCTCGCACCTTCGTATTCCCGGGTTCGAGCAGCCCTGGGAGGGGGAGGACTACGGGCGGCCGAATCGCATGGCCCCGGCGCTGCAAATCATGCTCGACGGCCCCATCGGCGGGGCCGCCTTCAACAACGAATTCGGACGGCCGAACCTCTGCGGCTATTTCCGCACGTTCGAACTCGAGGCCGATGGCGAGCGTCGCGGTTACCACAAGCCCATCATGATCGCGGGCGGCTTGGGGAACATCGATGCCGGACAAACCGCCAAGGTGGATTTCGAAGCTGGCGCGCTGCTCGTCCAGTTGGGCGGGCCGGGCATGCGCATCGGCCTGGGTGGCGGTGCTGCATCGAGTCTCGACGCAGGCGCCAACACCGAGGACCTCGATTTCGACTCCGTGCAGCGCGACAACGCAGAGATCCAGCGCCGCGTTCAGGAAGTGATCGACCGCTGCTGGGCTTTGGCCGAACGCAATCCCATCCTGTCGATCCATGACGTCGGCGCGGGTGGACTCTCGAATGCACTGCCCGAGCTGGCTCACGGTGCAGGGCGAGGCGCACACCTCGATTTGCGCAAGATACCCTCCGAAGAGCCGGGCATGACGCCGCTCCAGATCTGGTGCAACGAATCGCAGGAGCGTTACGTCGCCGCGGTCGATGCGCAACACCTCGACCTTTTTCGAGCCATCTGCGAGCGGGAGCGTTGTCCGTTCGCCGTACTGGGCAAGGCCACGGACGACGGCCGACTGACCGTGGAGGATCCGCTGCTCGGCACGCGAGCGGTGGACATGGATCTCAATGTGCTGCTCGGGAAACCGCCGCGCATGCATCGAAATGCGAACCGACGCGTTCGTTCCACCCCGGCGCTCGATCTTTCGCTGATCGGTATCGCCGATGCCGTGACGCGGGTACTGCGTTTCCCGGCGGTTGCGGACAAGAGTTTTCTCGTCACCATCGGTGATCGCACCGTCGGCGGGTTGTGCGTGCGGGATCCCATGGTCGGGCCGTGGCAAGTGCCGGTGGCCGATTGCGCCGTGACCGCACTCGGCTTCGATACGTACATCGGTGAAGCCTACGCCATGGGCGAACGCACCCCATTGGCAATTCGCAATTCGCAGGCTGCCGCCCGCATGGCAGTCGGTGAAGCGCTGACCAACATCGTCGCCGGCGGCGTGCAGGATCTCGGCCTCGTGAAGCTATCCGCCAACTGGATGGCGGCCGCGGGACATCCGGGCGAGGATGCGGCGCTCTTCGATGCTGTACATGCCGTCGGAATGGAGCTGTGTCCGGCACTCGGCGTGTCGATACCCGTGGGCAAGGACAGCCTCTCCATGAAGGTCGCATGGAAGGAGCAGGGAGAAGATCGCACCGTGGTATCGCCGGTATCGTTGATCGTCACGGCGTTTGCACCTGTTCCCGATGTCCGCAAGGCAGTGACACCCCAACTGCGTACGGATCGAGGCGAATCCGTATTGCTGCTGATCGACCTTGGCGGCGGACGCAATCGACTGGGCGGGTCATGTCTGGCTCAGACATACGGCACGTTCGGCAGCACGGTGCCGGATGTCGAAGATCCCAAGGTCCTGCGTGCCTTCTTCTCCACGGTCGCGACCCTCATCGAGGACGGACTGGTGTGGGCGTACCACGACCGCTCCGACGGCGGACTCCTGGCGACCGTGTGTGAAATGATGTTCGCAGGCGGCTGCGGGGTGAGTCTGCGGTTGCCTGCGCTCGACGATGAGCGCATGCTGGAACTGCTCTTCAACGAGGAACTCGGCGCCGTTCTGCAAGTGCCACGTATCGCGCTCGCCGAGGTACGCCGTCGGTTGCTCACCATTGGCGCGGGCAGCGTCATCATGGACATCGGATCTGTCAGCGAAACCGATGCGCTGCGCATCGAAAGCGGCGGCGCAGTCAAGCTCGAACGCGAACGCAGCGCGTTGCGGCGCATCTGGTCGGAAACGACCTACCGGATGCAACTGCTGAGAGATCATCCCGACTGTGCCCGTGAAGAGTATGTGCGCGCAACCGATGCATCGGATCCCGGGCTGGGATCGCTTTGCACCTTCGACCCTGCCGAAGACGTGGCGGCTCCGTTCGTCGTTCGAGGTGCCCGACCGAGGATCGCGATTCTGCGCGAGCAAGGCGTCAACGGCCAGATCGAGATGGCCGCTGCATTCGACCACGCAGGGTTCATGTCGGTCGACGTTCACATGAGCGACATCATCGCGGGGCGCGTCGAGTTGAACGATTTTCGCGGTCTCGCCGCCTGCGGTGGTTTCTCGTATGGAGACGTTCTCGGTGCCGGCGAAGGTTGGGCGAAGAGCATCCTGTTCAATCCTCGGGCAAGGGCCGAGTTCGAAGCCTTCTTCTCTCGCAACGATGTGTTCGCGCTCGGCGTCTGCAATGGCTGCCAGATGATGAGCAATCTGCACGAGATCATCCCGGGTGCGGATGCCTGGCCGCGTTTCGTTCGTAACCGCTCGGAGCAGTTCGAGGCGCGACTCGTTCAGGTGGAAGTCGCAGCATCGCCGTCCATCCTGTTCACCGACATGGCCGGCAGCCGAATCCCGATCGTCGTCTCGCACGGCGAGGGCTATGCCGAGTTCGGCGGCGCAGATCAGCTCACGCGCGCAAGAGATCTCGTTGCAATGCGCTATCTGGACCATGGCGGAAACGTGGCGGTGAGCTATCCGCTGAACCCGAACGGCTCGCCGGAGGGCATCACCGGCCTGACGACCCCGGATGGCCGGGTCACCATCATGATGCCTCACCCGGAGCGCTGCTATCGCAGCATCCAGTGTTCGTGGCACCCGGACGATTGGGCGGACGATTCGCCGTGGACAAGGATCTTTCGCAACGCCCGCGTTTGGGTCGGATAGAACGCTGCTCGGCCTCCGCATTGCTGCCGCGTTCGATATCCAGATCCCGTTGAGCTGGGCCTCATACGAGGTTCGACCGGATCATTGTCCGGTAAATTCGGGCCGGCGCTTCTCCATGAATGCGCGCCGCCCTTCGACGTAGTCCCGGCTGCCGAAACATTTCGCCACGGCCTCTTCGCACATTCCCGCGTCGCGTGCGCCCGCATCCTTTACGGCTTCGTCGATGATGCGCTTGGAGGCGATGATCGTAAGCGGCGCATTCCTCGCAAGCATCGCGGCGTACTTCTCGACGTGCGCATCGAGTTCGCCTGCCGGAAGAACTTGATTGACCAGTCCCACGCGCAGCGCTTCATGCGCATCGAGGCGCCGCCCGGAGAACATGATGTCCTTCGCGACCGCCGGGCCGACGATGCGTACGATTTGCGTGATCGGATCGATGCCATAGGGGAGCCCGAGCCGGGCAGCGGGCACGCCGAACTGCGCGTCCTCGCTGCAGAATCGCAAATCGCAGTTGAGCGCGATGGTGAGCCCGCCGCCCAGGCAGTAGCCGCGGATCCTGGCGATGGTCGGTTTGCCGACGCCACGGAGCACCTCGCGAAATCGCGCCTGCTTGCGAGCGTAGTCGGCCACCTGTTCCGGTGTCGCGCGCGACTGTTCGAACTTCGAAATGTCGCCGCCCGAAACGAAGGAGCGTTCGCCTGCGCCGGAAATGACGATCACGCGAACGGAGGAATCCGTCGAAAGGCGTTCGATGGCATCGGCCGCAGCGAGGGACATTTCGATGGAGAACGCATTGTGCTTCTCGGGATTGTTGATCACGAGCGACCCCACGCCCTCGTGCACCGATACCAGGATTTTGTTGTCGTCCATGAAAGCTCTCCTCAACGAACACAGTCCATGCGGCAATCACTCGGTGATCCGAGCTCTTGCCGCTCAGCATGTGCCGAAGCGTACCGCGTGTCCTGGTTTTGAAGAAGCAGTACGGGTGATCCGCTGATCGAGGTTCGCCGCGCCGATCGAAAACGGCGCAGGATCAGTGCGCCGTCGTCGAGTGTATCCTGCGTTCGCCTACTCGGAGATCTTGGCCTTGGAACGCAGGTCGGCGACCATCTTCTGCAGCGCCTGCTGGCTCATCATCTGCACCAGCTGGCCCTTGGCTTCATCGAACGTCGGCACCTTCATCGCACGCTCGTCCTGCAGCTGAATGATGTGCCAGCCGAATTGGGTTTGAACCGGCGCTTTGGTCATCTCGCCCTTCTTCAGCTTCGCGAGCGCGTCCGCGAACGGCTTGACGTAGCGACCGGGAGGCGCCCAGTTGAGATCTCCACCGTTAGCCTTCGAACCGGTATCGATGGAGCGCTCCGAAGCGAGCGCCTCGAATTTGCCGCCTTTCGCCAGCTGCGCGAGCGTGTCCTTGGCTTCCTCTTCGGTTTTCACGAGGATATGGCGAGCCCGATACTCCTTGTCGCCCTGCTGGGCCTTGATCCGATCGTACTCGGTCTTGAGTACGGCATCCGTCGGCTTGTTCTTCTGCAGATGATCCTGCAGGAACGCGGCGACGAGCACGCCCTGGCGCATCATGTCGAGTTGCATGACAACCTCGGCATTCTTGTCCAGGCCGCGCTTGAGCGACTCCTGAAGCAGAACTTCGCGATTGATCAGCTCCTGCTTGAGAAAGTTGCGCAGCTCGGGGGTGTCTTGCTGGCCCTGTGCAACGCGCTCCTTGACGAGAAGATCCAGACGCGACGCCGGAATCGCCTTGCCGTTGACCGTCGCAATCGAGCTGCCGCCGGTCGGCGCTGCTGCCTTGTCCTGCGCGATGGCAGGCAAACTGAAAAGCAGTGCAACGATCGGCGCGGCGACAAGACGGTATGCATGAATCTTCATCGAGGATCCTCTAGTGGGTAATTACGCTTAGATTTCATCAGGCGCGAAGGTTCGCAAGGCGAGAGCGTGAATCTGACGCTGCATGAGCGGGGCGAGCAACGCATAGACCATCCGATGGCGTTCGACACGAGACTTGCCGACGAATCGAACTGAAACGACCGTGACATCGTAGTGACCGCCTCCGGACCGTGCGCCGACATGACCGGCGTGACTGGCGGAATCATCTGCGATCTCGACCGAATCGGGGTTCAGTGCACCGAGACGGCTCTCGATTTCTTCGACGATGCTCATGGAGGTGATTGCTGGAGGCAGAAGGACGTCCCGCGCTCAATGTCGCGCATAACACGCGGGGCTTGGTCGAAGGCGCTGGACTCAGGCATTGTCCTCGACGTATCTTGCAATGAAGAATCCCTGCGCGAGCATGAAGACGAACATCAGGCCCGTCGCTCCGAACATCTTGAACTTGACCCAAACGGCCTCGGAAAAGCTGTACGCGACGTAGAGATTGAGGAAGCCCATACCGGTGAGAAAACCCACCCATACGAGGTTGAGGCGAGCCCACATCGGTTCCGGCATGTTGAGGGCAATCTTGGTGAACAGGAACTTGAGAAGGTTCTTCCTGAAGAGCAGAGGCCCGACGATGAGCACCCCAGCCATGGCCCAGTAAAGGGCGGTCGGCTTCCACATGATGAAGCGCTTGTCGTGCAGCAGCAGCGTCAGCGCCCCGAGCACAGAGACCAATCCGAAGGTGACCCACAGCATCGGGTCGACTTTTCCGTACTTCAACCGGGCGACGGTGACCTGAACGACGGTGGCAACCATGGTGACGCCGGTTGCGAGGTAGATGTCGTCAGTCGCAACGTAGGCGATGAAGAAGAGCAGAACCGGAAAAATCTCGAAAAGAAATTTCATGGCGCGGGATTATGACTGCTCACCCGAGGGAAGACAACGTGCGCGTAAGGGCGCAACCGGATGATCGTGACCCGGGTTGAGCGCGGAGTCAGCTGCGCTCATCGAAGACAAGGGACGCGGAATTGATGCAATAGCGCAAACCTGTCGGCTCGGGGCCATCCTCGAAAACATGGCCTAGATGCGCATCGCACCGGGCACACAGCACCTCGGTGCGTGTCATGAAGTGGCTGTGGTCCTCTTCAATGCGAACGGCACCCGGATCGATCGGCTGCCAGTAACTGGGCCAGCCGCTGCCGGATTCGAATTTTTCGTCGGACCGGAACAATTCTGCGCCGCAACATACACAGCGATAAACCCCGTCGGCATGGTTGTCCCAGAACTGCCCGGTAAAGGCACGTTCCGTTCCCTTCTGACGGGTGACCTGATACTGCTCGGGGGTGAGCTGCTCGCGCCACTGCGCTTCGCTCTTTTGAACCTTGCTCGTCATGGGCAATATGCTCCGAATCGATCAGGGAAATCGCAATGCGCGCCATCGATGTCGCTACGAGGCGCGCCGCATGTTGACAGACTGTCCGAGGACGGACAAGTTCGGCCCACCAGCGGTTGATGGAAAAAGGGCCGCCCCTTGGGAACGGCCCTTCGCGAGTCTGGGCAGGTTACACCCCACCGAACGGCTACGCCGCCCTGGCGATCAGTTCGCGCAGGACATAAGGCAGGATCCCGCCGTGGAGGTAGTAGTCGACTTCGATCGGCGTATCGATGCGCAAGGTGAGCTGAACCGTCTCGGATGAACCGTCCTTGCGGCGCACGGTCATCGAAACGTCCTGACGCGGAGTGATGCCCTGCTCCAGGCCCGTGAAGTCGAAGGTTTCGGTACCGTCGAGCTTCAGGCTCTGAGCACTTGCGCCTGCCTTGAACTCCATCGGCAGCACGCCCATGAAGACCAGGTTCGCGCGATGGATCCGCTCGAAGCTTCGGGCTACCACGATGTTCACGCCGAGGAGGCGCGGCCCCTTGGCGGCCCAGTCGCGCGACGAGCCCTGACCGTACTCTTCGCCACCGAATACGACCATAGGAACATTCTCCTTCTGGTAGCGCATGGAAGCTTCGTAGATGCTCGTGTTTTCGCCGCTCGGCTGGTGCAGTGTCACCCCACCCTCGGTGCCCGACACCATCAGGTTCTTGATACGCACGTTCGCAAACGTGCCGCGCATCATCACTTCGTGGTTACCCCGACGCGCACCGTAGGTGTTGAAATTCTCGACCCCAACGGCTTGCGCCTGCAGATAGCGACCTGCGGGGGCCGACGGGCGAATGTTGCCAGCCGGGCTGATGTGGTCGGTCGTGATGGAATCGCCGAAGATGGCGAGCGAGCGGGCGTTCTTGAAGTCCTTCGGCGAACCCGGCTCCATCGTGAAGCCTTCGAAGTAGGGCGGGTTGCGCACATAGGTCGACTTGGGATCCCATTCGAAGGTCGCGCCCGTCGAACTGGGGATGTCGTCCCACATCGGGTTGCCTTCGTTGAACGACGAGAACACCTTCTTGAACATTTCCGGGTCCATCGCAAACTTCATGACCTCCTGGACTTCCTTCGTGGAGGGCCAGATGTCCTTCAGGTACACGGGCTTTCCGTCCTTGCCGGTACCGATGGGATCCTTCGAGATGTCGATATTGATCGTGCCGGCAAGTGCGTACGCAACGACAAGGGGTGGGCTCGCAAGGAAGTTCGCCCGAATAGCCTGGTGAATGCGGGCCTCGAAATTCCGGTTGCCTGACAAAACGGCGACGCCGACGAGGTCATCCTTCGTGATGGCTTCTTCGATCGCCGGATGCAGGGGGCCGCTGTTGCCGATGCAGGTCGTGCAGCCGAACGCAACCACGTTGAATCCGATCTGATCGAGATACTGCTGCAGACCGGCATTCTGTAGGTACTTCTCGACGGCGCGGGAGCCCGGGCCGAGCGAGGTTTTCACACGCGGGTTCGGCTTGAGGCCCTTCTCGACGGCCTTTTTGGCCAGCAAGCCGGCACCGAGCAGCACGCCCGGATTCGAGGTATTCGTGCACGAGGTGATCGCGGCGATCAGAACGTCACCGTCGCCGATGTCGACATCGGGAATGCTCGTCTCGTGACGCTCGCTCAGGGAAGCTGCCGACTTGGCATAGCCCCCCTCGTTGATGGACTTGCCCATCAGTTCGGCAATCTTGGCCTTGACGTCCGGCAGGTCCAGGCGATCGTGCGGACGACGCGGACCGGAAACCGCCGGCACGACGGAAGACAGATCGAGTTCGACGATTTCGCTGTAGTCGATGTCGCCGGACTTGGGAATACCGAACATGCCTTGGGCCTCGTAGTAGGCCTTCGAGATCTCGGCGGCTTCGGCCCGGCCCGTAATGCGCAGGTAATCGATGGCGACGTCGTCCACCGGGAAGAAGCCGCACGTCGCGCCGTACTCGGGCGCCATGTTGCCGATCGTCGCACGATCGGGCAGCGGCAGCGACGCGGCCCCTTCGCCGAAGAATTCGACGAACTTCGAGACGACCTTCTTCTCGCGCAGAAGCTGCACGATGCGCAGCGCGAGATCCGTGGCGGTTACGCCGTCGTTCAGCTTGCCCTTCAGATGCACGCCGACCACATCCGGCTGCAGGAAATACATCGGCTGGCCGAGCATGGAGGCTTCGGCTTCGATGCCGCCCACACCCCAGCCGAGCACGCCGAGACCATTCACCATCGTCGTGTGGGAATCGATGCCGACAAGCGTGTCGGGGTAGAACATGCCCTCTTTCTGCCAGACGACCTGCGAGACGTATTCGAGATTCACTTGATGGCAGATGCCGTTGCCGGGCGGGACGATGTGGAAGGTCTTGAAGGCCTGAGCGCTCCACTTCAGGAACTGGTAGCGCTCCCGGTTGCGCATGAATTCGATTTCCATGTTCTTGGTGAGCGAATCCGCGCTGCCGTAGTTGTCGATCTGCACCGAGTGGTCGACGATGAGGTGGCCGGGGCAAAGGGGTTCGATGATCTCGGGATTCTTGCCCATTTTCTTGGCCGTCTCGCGCATGGCGGCGAAGTCGACGACCAGGGGGACGCCGGTCATGTCCTGCATCAGGACCCGGGCCACGACGAACGGCACTTCGGCCGTTCGTGCACCCTTGGGATTCCAGTTCGCAAGTTCGCGAATGTGCGCTTCGGTGATCTTCTTGTTGTCGTAGTTGCGCAGGACCGACTCGAGCACGATGCGCAGCGAAATCGGCAGGCGCGACAGTTTGCCCACCCCCGCTTTCTCCAGCGCCGGTAGCGAGTAATACTTGCCGCTCTTGCCAGCGCCGTATTTGAATTCTTGCTGCGTGTTGAACAGATTCAGACTCATCGATTGCTCCTGTTGACAGGTCGGTGCGCGAAGTCGAGGCGCGAGGCGAGCGTGTGTACTTGTTCGGCTGCGTTGCCGCCGCAATTAAATAGCCTTGCCCACAGCGAAGGGGCAGCCATTCCCTGAAATGCCTGGTAACTTGAAACCGGACGAGTATAACAAACGGGTGAGCAGCGATGAAGGCTGTCGCCGCGCACCGCGTCGCGTGGCTGATGCAGCAAAGGCTCGCGCCGTCGAGGGCGCGACGCCGGGTCTTGGTGCGTCGAGGATCCCTGCGCCTTAGAGGCTAGGACAATCGCGACGAACGTGTCGCCCGCGGCTCAGTTTTCCAGATCGGCTTCTGGATCGGCTGCCGGACTGACCTCCGGAGCGACATCTTCGACCATCCCTCGCGCCCATTCTAGAACAATCGCCAACCGCGGCGGGAGCAGATCCTCCGCGCCGTCGAAAGACACCCAACGAAATTCGTCATGCTCGGGGCGGCCGAGCTCTTCGGCGACTGGCAGTCTGACTTCGTCCGCGGGTGACTCGGCAATGTAGTAGCGGGCGACTTTGGCGCCGGCATAGGGCAAGGTTTCCTTGTGGGCGTCGCCCCAGTGGAATTCGAGATCGGCAAGGGATGCCTCTTCCCGCACCTCGCGCTGAGCGGCTTCACGGAAATCCTCGCCTTCTTCGACGAGCCCCTTGGGGAAGTCCCAGTTCCGGTACGCACGCAGGACGAGCACCCGCCATCCTTGCGGAAAACGCCGCAGAACCACAACCCCGGCCGACCGGGTACCGATCAGATCAGGGGGGATTTCCAGGCGGGGGCGATTTTCCATGACCAGAAGAACCTCACGGTGGGCGGGATCGATTCGCGCTGCAGCACCGACGTTGCGCGAATATTGTCGACGGTGGCGTCGAATCAGGGCGGGGACCGGACATCGGTCTGCACAAGCTTGACCCGCGGGGTACTCCAGAAATGAAAAACGGGCGCATCGCAAATCGCCGCAAGGCAACGACCTGCTCGGCGCCCGTCGAACGCTGCGGCGTTAACCGACGTGCTTGGCGAAAAACTCCAGCGTGCGCTGCTTCGCGAGCTTGGCGGCTTCGGCGTTGTACGAGGCCCGATGATCGCAGTTGAATCCGTGCCCTGCGCCCGGGTAGTAATAGTGCGGCGCGTTCGGATGCGCGGCTTCCACGGCCTTGGCCTTCTCCATGGGGATGCCCGCATCGGCCTCGCCCCAATGGAACTGCACCGGGCACTTGGGCTGATCGCCGGTCATGCCGGGAATGCCGCCCCCGTAGTAGCAAACCGAAGCGGAAAGCCCATCCACGCTGGAAGCGGATTTCCACGCGCACGTGCCGCCCCAGCAGTATCCGACGATGCCGACTTTACCGGCAGACTTCACTTCGTTCAGGGTGGCGACGACGTCCTTGATCGCCTCGTCGAGCTTGACCTTGCCCATGGCGGCGCGTGCGGTATCGAGATCTGCACCGGTGTAGCCGACGTCCAGACCCGGATGCACGCGATCGAACATCGCCGGCGCGATGGCGACGTAGCCGTCGGCGGCGTAGCCGTCCGTCACTTCCTTGATGTGCGCGTTGACACCGAAAATTTCCATGATGACGATGACGGCGCCCTTGGGCTTGCCGACCGGATCGGCACGGTAAGCCGAGAACTTGTGGCCGTCAGCCGCAGTAAGCTGAAGCATTTTTCCCATTGTGAATTTCTCCTTTCGGTTGCTCGCATTGAGACGCGCTTCGTTTCGACGCGCATCGACTCGATTATGGCTGTTGTGAACTCGCCGGAGCAGGGCGAAGTCGCTATTGTGCCAATTCGAGGTCCGAGATGACAGCCGAAATTGATGAAGGCTCGATGTGCGAGTCCATTCAGCAGTCCCTGGCGCAGGTCGGATGGTTCGGGAGGTCGGCGCCAGTCAGGTCAATGACGCGAAGACAAATCTGGCTGGCACGCAGGGGAGCCGGTACCATCACTGACTCTGACGCCGCGCGCGTACGCGTGCGCCGTCGCCGGTCCGAGAGTTCATTTGATGAGCCGTCCCGACGAGATCGACCCGCAGCGGATACGCATCGACAAGTGGCTGTGGGCCGCGCGCTTCTTCAAGACACGCTCCCTGGCGGCCCAGGCAGTCGAAGGCGGCAAGGTGAAGCTGAACAATGAACGCGTGAAATCGGCCAAGGCGCTGCGTCTCGGCGATCGGCTGTCGATTCAATCGGGCGCCTACGAGTGGATCGTCGAAGTGACGGCGCTGTCCGATCGCCGCGGTCCTGCCGAGGCGGCACGTACACTCTACGCGGAAGATCGCGCAGCTCAGGAAGCCCGCCTCGCCGCCATCGAAAAACGCCGCGGCCATTTTGAACCGGAACCCCTCTCGGGCGGGCGGCCCGAGAAGAAGCAGCGGCGCGATCTGCACCGCCTGCGCGGGTACTGAATGCGATGCAGCCCTGCGATCGCTATAGGTATGCCACTCATCCCCGCGGAGCGTCGCTCGCTGTCGCCTCGAAACGAAGGAAGGAGATCCCATGAAACTCGGCTTCTTCACCATGCCGATGCACCCGCCGACGCGCAATCTCACCGAGACGCTCAAGGAGGACCGGGAGGCGGTCATCCTCGCGGACCGACTCGGTTTCGGCGAAGCATTCATCGGCGAACACTCGACCGACGTGTGCGAATCGATTCCGTCCTGCCTCGCCTTCATCGCGAGCGTGGCCTTCCAGACGACCCAGATCAAATTGGGCAGCGGCACCGTGAACCTGCCGAACAACCATCCGGTGCAGGTCGCCTCCACGGTCGCGATGATCGATCACATGCTCGAAGGGCGTTTCCTCTTCGGCATCGGCCCCGGAGGGCTGCGCTCCGACATGGAAGCACTCGGCAATCTCGATCGAGACCGCAATGCCATGTTCGTCGAGTCGATCGACCACATTCTGGCGCTGTGGTCTGGCGAGGCGCCGTATCGACTCAAGGGTGAGTTCTGGGATGTCAGCACCGAGCGTTCGCTGCTTCGGGAAGTCGGGCAGGGCGTCATGATCCGGCCGTATCAGCAACCACACCCGCCGATCGTCGTCACGGTCGTGGTGCCGCATTCGAAAGGCCTGATCGCCGCGGCTCGCCGAGGATGGAAGCCCATCACCGCGAATTTTCTGCAGCCGCAATGGGCTGCCACACACTGGCCGATGTACGAACAAGGATGCACGCTCGGCGGATTTCCCGTGGATCGAGCCGACTGGCGCGTCTGCAAGAGCATCTTCGTCGCCGACGACGAAGAGACCGCGCGCCGCTATGCCAAGAGCGTCGACGGCCCTTACGGTTTCTATTTCTGGAATCTGCTCACGAAACGACGATCCTCGACGGGCAACGTGGACATCTACAAGCACGATCTCGCGCTGCCCGATGCCGCGATCACCATTGAATACATGCTCGATCGACTGGTCATCGCCGGCACGGCCGACTCCGTCGCCGAACAGATTCTGGCCTTCCGCGATACGATCGGCGATTTCGGCACGCTGCTCTATTGCGGTCATGACTGGAGCGATCCGAAACTCGCCCGGCGATCGATGGAACTCATGGCGGAGCGTGTCATGCCGGCGGTGAATGCGGCGATCGAGCGGCGGGGCTGATTCAATCAAGGGGGAAGCATGGCAAAGAACAAGAAGAAGCGCTTCGACGGCAAGGTCGTCATGATCACGGGCGGCAGCGGCGGACAGGGTCGCGTACAGGGAAGGATGTTCGCCGAGCAGGGCGCCGCCGTGGTGCTCACCGATATCGTTGCGACTGCAGGCAAATCCGCGGCTGCCGAGTTGAAACGCATGGGCTACGATGCGCGATTCATTGCCCATGACGTGACCGACCCGCTCAGTTGGGACAAGGTCGTGAAGTCCATCAAGCGCGCCCATGGCAAGCTCCACGTGCTGGTCAACAACGCTGGCGTCGTGAGCCGCTCGAACTTCCAAACCATCTCGATGCAGGAATGGGATCGTGTGCTCGCCATCAACCTCACCGGCCCGATGCTCGGCTGCAAGGCGACGGCGCCGCTGATCCGGGACTCCGGCGGTGGATCGATCGTCAACATATCCTCGACAGCAGGGCTCGTCGGTCATCCCGGCGTCGCGTATGCCGCGAGCAAGTGGGGGCTGCGCGGCGTCACGAAGAGCGCTGCCATGGAACTGCTCGACTGGAACATTCGGGTGAATTCCGTCCACCCGGCGCAAGTGACCGATACGGGCATGTCGGCCAATGCGACGCCAGGGTACCGCTATGCCAATGCCCGTGCGATGCCTCTGAAGCGCTCGTCGCGTCCGGATGAGGTGGCCCAGGCAGTGCTGTTTCTGGCAAGCGACGAGTCGAGCTACATCAACGCATCGGAGATCGTGGTCGACGGCGGCGCCGTTGCGATCGGTCTGCCGCGTGTGCGCACGTTGCTCGAAGAGGACTTCAATCTCGCCCAAGGCAACGGTTCCTAGCGAAGCCCGTCGATCGATGTGATGTAATTGCGCGTTTGGCCGAACGCACGTACATTTTTTTGGCGCGGCGCCGACAACAGCGGATTGTCGAGAATCTGTCGAGGAGAGGAGATCGTTCATGAGAAGTCGCAACGCACTGGTCATCGGGGCATTGATCGCATCGGGGGCGGGAGCCGGTCAGGCGCAGGAGTTTCCGACCAAGCCGATCCGCTGGATCATTCCCTACGCGCCCGGCGGGGCGACCGACATTTCGGCACGCACGATGGCCCCCGTGCTCGCCCAGCAGCTCGGCCAGCAGGTGATCGTCGAGAATCGCTCGGGCGGCGCGGCGATCCCGGGGTTCGACGTTGTGGCCAAAGCCGCGCCGGACGGCTATACGTGGTTGTTCGCCAACATCGCCTTCGGCGCCAATCCCAGCCTGTTCCGAAAGCTGCCCTTCGATCCGGAAAAGGATTTCACCCCGGTGAGCAAGGTGGCCGTCGTACCGATGGTCGTCACGGTCCACCCTTCGTTGCCCGTGAAGAATCTGAACGAATTGCTCGCGCTGGTGCGCAAGCATCCGGGCAAGTTGAACTATGGCTCGGCAGGCAACGGCAGTGCCAACCATCTGACCACTGAAGTGTTCCGAAGCTATACCAAAGCGGACATCGTGCATGTGCCGTTCAAGGGCGGCGGCCCTGCGGTTGCGGCGCTCGTCGGCGGACAGATCGACATGCTCTTCGCCACGATCAGCTCGTCGTCGCCGCACATCAAGGCCGGACGCCTGCGTGCGCTGGCGCTCACGAACTACAAGCGCTCCGCGACGCTGCCCGAGGTGCCTACGCTGCAGGAACTCGGGCTCAAGGACTACAACGTAAACGAATGGCAGGTGCTCGTGCTGCCCGGGAACACGCCCAAACCGGTGGTCGACAAGGTCAATGCCGCCACGGTAGCAACACTCGCCGATGCGAAGGTCAAGGCACGCTTCGTCGACCTCGGTGCCGAAGCGGAGAGTTCGACGCCTGCGGAAGCTGCGGCTTTCGTGCGCAAGGAACTTGCGCTTTGGCGCAAGGTGGTGAAGGAAGCCGGCATCAAGACCGTGGATTGAACGAAAATGACGACGAACGATCGCACTGCGCTGGTGATCGGCGCGACCGGTGTCACCGGCACGCCGATGGTGGAAGAACTGCTGGTGGCCGGATGGCCGGTCTACGCCGTATCGCGACGAGCGCCGATGTTGCGGGCTGGGGTGCCCACCCAGCGGCTGCGACACGTTTCCGTGGATCTCACCGACAAGGCGGCTGCACAGAAAGCGCTCAGTGCGCTGGTCGACGTGACGCACCTCTACTACTGCGGAAACGATCCCAGTCCGGCCGTACGATTGTCGCTGATGCAGAACGTGATCGATACCGTCGAGCGCAGTGCGCCTGGGTTGGTCAACGTGCATCTGCTCCAGGGGACGAAGTATTACGGCTGTCACCTCGGACCCTTCAAAGTCCCTGCGCAGGAAACCGATCCGCGCATTGCCGGCGCCGATTTCTACTACAGCGAAGAGGATTGCGTCCGCGATCGGCAGCGCGGAAAGCGCTGGACCTGGACGGCCACCCGGCCGCATTCGGTGTGCGGCTATGCACGCGGAAATCCGCTCAATCTCGCCGTGGCGCTCGGGATGTACGGCAGCCTTCAAAAGGCAATCGGCGGGAGCTTCGCATTTCCGGCATCTCAGGCGTGTTTCGATGCGCGATTCAACGTCGCGGATTCGGAGTTGCTCGCGCGCGCATCGATCTGGAGCTCGATCACTCCCGGCTGCGGCAACGAGGCCTTCAACATCAACAACGGGGATGTTTTCCGCTGGCACGAGATCTGGCCGAGACTTGCGGACTTCTTCGGTATCGAGGCGACCGGGCCGCAGGCGCAGCGGCTGCCCGAGTTCTTTGCGGCCCACGAGTCTACGTGGCGCGATCTGGAGGCCGCGCATGGACTCGTGCAGTTCCCGTACGAGCGTCTCGCCCGCTGGGCGCAAGGCGATTATCATCCTCCGCATTCCCGCTTCGCCTGCGAGTACGACGTGGTGTCGGATCTCGGCAAGGCGCGCCGGCACGGGTTCACCGAGCAGGTCGACAGCGCGGAGATGTTCCTGCGCATGTTCGTGCGTCTGCGCGCCGAGCGCGCAATACCCTAGAGCGTCGCATTCGTGGACCGATATCCAACCATCAGGTTTCTCGTCGAGCGCGGCAATGCCGTCGCGCTTGTCGTTGGCCTGCTTCCCTTGCTCGGCGGTTTGATCCTCGCCGGATTCGGGTTTCACTGGATCGTCATTGTTGCCGGCGCCGTCGCGACAGGCATTCTGTATGTGCTGATGCGCAGCTATGTCGAACTCGTACGGGTCATCGCCGATATGCTGCTCCCCAGCGGAGCGGCGGCTTCGGAGCCCCCCGCAAAAAGCATCGCACCCACGGCTTCCCTGGAATCGACTCACGCAAGTCGGATTCATCACAATGCGGATGGCAGCAGAAACGAGGTCGATGTAGTCGTCGTGGGCGGCGGCTTGGGGGGGCTGAGCGCGGCGTGCCGCGCCGCCCAGATGGGGATGAAAGTGGCCGTGCTCGAACGCGGCACGGATACCCAGTACGCCTGCAACTCCCGCTACTCCGGCGGCATTCTGCACATCAACGGCCACAATGTCGAAGAGCCCGTGGAAGACCTCGTGCGGGCGATCGACGAGCTGACCCTGGGGCACGCCGACCGGGATCTCGCCCAGGCCCTTGCCCTCGATGCCCGTCGTGCCGTCAGGTGGCTCGGCGAGGAAGGGGCGAAGTACGTTCGCGTCGGTCAGATCGTCTGGCAGCAGCATGTGCTCGCCCCTCCGAGGCCGATCACACCGGGTCTGGACTGGAAAGGCCGCGGTCCGGATGTCACGTTGCGTACGCTCGAAGAGAATCTCCGGCGTCGTGGGAGCCTGCTCCATCGCGGTGCCGTAGCTCGTGAACTGATGGAAGAAGGAGGGCGGTGCATAGGGGTTCAGGCCGAATTCGAAGGGCGGCCCGTCGACATACACGCCAGGGCCGTGGTCATTGCCGACGGCGGATATCAGGCCAACCTCGATTTCATCGGCAAGTACATCACGCCTGCGCCGGCAATGATCAAACAGCGCGGCGCTGCGACCGGCATGGGCGACGGATTGCGCATGGCACAGGCGATGGGTGCCGCCGTGACCGACCTCGATGCGTTCTACGGCCACATGCTCTCGCGCGATTCCTTCCATAACGACAGCGTGTGGCCGTATCCGCAGCTCGACGAGCTGGGTACCGCAGGCATCGTCATCAACACTCAGGGCGAGCGAGTTACCGACGAGGGCATGGGCGGAATCTACGTCGCAAACATGATCGCGCGACTCGCCGATCCGTTGTCGACCTGGGCCATATTCGACGAAGACGTATGGAACGGCCCGGGCAAGGATGCCCGCATTCCTGCCAACCCCAATCTGGTCAAGGCTGGCGGGGTCGTCCATCAGGCGAACTCCCTGCGCGAACTGGCTGACCTGATCAAGATCCCGGCGGAGCGATTCGAACTGACCGTGGCAGGGTACAACCAGGCGCTCGGCGCCGGAACGCTGTCGAGCCTGCAGCCGGCCCGCTCGTCGAAGCGCATCAAGGCCATGCCCATCGCAAAGCCGCCTTACTATGCGGTGCCCCTCTGCGCCGGCATCACGTATACCATGGGCGGCATCGCGATCGATCCGCATGGCCAAGTGCGCCGCGCGTCGGGCGGATCGATTCACGGCCTCTATGCCGTGGGCGCCGCCACAGGCGGCCTCGAAGGCGGATCCGGCATCGGCTACGTCGGCGGATTGATCAAGGCAGCCACGTTCGGCATTCGGGCGGCGGAAGCCATCGGGCAGGTATCCCGATAGGAAGAAGGCATTCGAGGAG
>LNFM01001589.1_pt1 | contig 50880 bp, 40 predicted proteins | sample 596031 | NCBI WGS metagenome assembly LNFM01 (sample SAMN04254537, study PRJNA301005) | activated carbon metagenome | isolation source: dual media filters at the Ann Arbor, Michigan drinking water treatment plant | place: USA: Ann Arbor | reverse complement strand
CCCCCCCCCGAAGTGCCGATATTCCTGTCTACGTCAAACGATATGGGAGCACCGTGACCGTCACCACCCGAGAAGAATCTCGCGCTGTCGCCGCTGCGGCGCTAGCCACACCGAGCGAAGTCCTGACCCTCCGGCTGGGCAGCGAGGAATACGGCATCGACATCCTGCGCGTGCAGGAGATCCGTTCCTTTGAGGCGCCGACGCGCATCGCCAACGCTCCATCGCACATCCTGGGCGTGACCAACCTGCGCGGCGTCATCGTGCCCATCGTCGACCTGCGCTTGCGTCTTGCGCTGAAAGCCGACTTCGACAGCGGCACCGTGACCGTGGTGCTCAACGTCGGCGGCCGCACCGTCGGCGCCGTGGTGGACGCGGTTAGCGATGTGGTGCAACTCGGTGCCGGCGATGTCGCACCCGCGCCCGAATTCAACGGCTCGGTTGCCGACACCCACATCCAGGGCATCGCCACCCTGGAACAGGCCGGGCGCCAGCGCATGCTGATTCTGGTCGACATCGCCGGCCTGATGGCCGGACCCGAACTCGGCCTCGGTGAGGCGCTTGGCCATGACTGACTTCGTGGCAACGCCTTCTGGACGCAGCCCCTGGGCACGCGCCCTGACCCTGGCCCTGGCCAGCGGGTGCACCACGGCTGCGCTCGCTGGCCGCCCGCTGCAAGCCGAAGATGCCGGCGTGCTCGACCCTGGCAGCTGCGAGATCGAGGCCTACACCGCCAGCGAGCGCGGCGGTGACGGCACCGCGCGCGAGCGGGCACTGCAGGCCGGCTGCGGCATCGGGCTGCGCAGCCAGGTAGCCCTGGCAGGCGCCCGCAGCCGCAGTGGCGACGAGTCGGCTTCCGGGCTGCAATTGGGTGGCAAGACCCGGCTGTGGGCCACAGGTGGAAAGGCCGCGCCCGAAGACGCCGCCATGCTGGCCCTGGCCTATGCCGTCGGCTGGGGCCGCGATGTGAACAAGGCCTGGCGCCACAGCGAAACCACCGTGAACCTGGTCTACAGCACGCCGCTGGGCGGTGCAGCGGGCGCGCCGCTGACGCTGCACGCCAACCTGGGCCACGCACGCGAAGAAACCGGCCCGGTGCGACGCAGCACCACCTGGGCATTGGCGCTGGAACATGCTGGCTTCGGCCCCGTGGCGCCGATGGCGGAAGTCTTCGGCGACGACCGTGACGGCGCCTGGTGGAACCTGGGAGTTCGCGCCACGCTGTTGCCGGACAAGGCCTACGTCGATTTTTCCTATGGCCGCAAGCTCGGCTCCGCATCAGAACGCCTGATCACGCTCGGACTGAAGGTGGCTTTCGGGGGCCCGTAGAACGTGCTCCCAAGACCACATCCACCGCTGCCTCATCACCCAAAGCACCCCAATTTCCCACAGAAAGTTGAAAGAACCATGAGCATCCAATCCTTGACCATCGGTCGCAAACTCGCCTTGGGCTTCGGGCTGTGTACAGCCGCAGTCGCTCTGGTGGCCGGCATCGGCATCACTTCGATTCAGTGGCTCTCGGCCGAACTGAGCGACATGGGCACCGAAGACACGCCGATGGCGGCGCAAGCGTCCATCATCGACGGCGATTTGATGGACTCGGCCATCGAGTACGAGAAGATCCTGCGCTACTCCTACGCGTTGCAGACCCAGGAGTCTGGCGCGAAGGAAGCCCTGGCCAAGGCGGTGAAGGAGTTCGACAGCATCGCAGAGGGCTCGAACAGAACCTTCGACGAGACTCGCGCGCTGCTGGCGAAGGCCAAGGACGATCCGGATCCAGAGGTCGTCGCCACCTACACCGAGCTCGAGCGCCGCCTCGAATCCGTCGACAAGAGCCAGTCCGCGTTCGAGACCCGCGTGCGCGAGGTGTCCAAGCGCGTCGGCGCGGGCCAGTTTGTCGAGGCGCGCGCGCTGATCGACGAGGTGGAGGCCGCGCAAGTCAAGGCCGAGCAGGACCTTGCCGACTTCACGGCAGCAGTGAGCAAGATCGTTGCAGCCAATCTCGCAGCCGCTCAGGAAGGTTCCAACGCCCGCATCATGACCATGACAGTCTTGGTCGCGCTGGGGCTGCTTTCCGCCGTCGCGGTTGGTGTATTCATCACCCGAGGGCTGTTGCGCCAGCTCGGAGGAGAGCCTGGCACAGCAGCCGATCTGGCCCGCGCGGTTGCGCAAGGTGACCTGACCGTTCACGTCGACGTGAAACCAGGTGACAGCACCAGCCTCATGGCGCAGCTGAAAGCCATGCAGGCCAGCCTGGCACAGGTTGTCGGCGGGGTGCGCCAGAACGCCGACGGCGTGGCCACCGCTTCGGCGCAGATTGCCCAGGGCAACCAGGACCTGAGCCAACGCACCGAAGAGCAGGCCTCGGCCCTTGAAGAGACCGCCGCGTCGATGGAGCAACTCGGCTCGACCGTCAAGCAGAACGCCGACAACGCCAGGCAGGCCAACCAGCTCGCCTTGAGCGCCTCCACCGTGGCCGTGCAGGGCGGCGAAGTCGTCGGCCAGGTGGTCACGACGATGAAGGGCATCAATGACTCATCGAAGAAGATCGCCGACATCATCAGCGTCATCGACGGCATCGCCTTCCAGACCAACATCCTGGCCTTGAACGCTGCGGTGGAAGCCGCCCGTGCCGGCGAGCAGGGCCGCGGCTTTGCCGTGGTGGCCAGCGAGGTGCGAAACCTGGCGCAGCGCAGCGCCGAAGCGGCCAAGGAGATCAAGAGCCTGATCACCGCCAGCGTGGAGCGCGTCGAGCAAGGCACGGCGCTGGTCGACCAGGCTGGCGCGACGATGACCGAGATCGTGTCTTCGATCAAGCGCGTGACCGACATCATGGGCGAGATCAGCTCGGCGTCCATCGAGCAGAGCACTGGCGTGGCCCAGGTGGGCGAAGCCGTGAGCCAGATGGACCAGGCCACGCAGCAGAACGCCGCGCTGGTGGAAGAAAGCGCTGCCGCCGCCGAAAGCCTGAAGGGCCAGGCGCAGCAGCTGGTGCAAGCGGTGGCGGTGTTCAAGCTGGCCCAGGGCGCGGTGCACGCACCTGCCGCGGCGACGAGTTACAGCGGCGAGGAACGGCGCGGTCCGGACCGCGCCAAGAATGTGACGCGGCCCGCCTTCAAGGCCAAGGCCAAGGCCACTGCCGCGAGTGCGCCTGCGCCTGCCGCCGAGTCAAGCCCCAGTGCGGTTGCCAAGACCGGCACCGACGACTGGACGAGCTTCTGACAGCCGCCGCAACGGCTGATTGACCGCGATGCCCGGCTTGCCGGGCATCGCTGCTTGTAGGGCCCCGGTCGGCGCGCCGCGTCATCGACAGTCCCGGGGCGGCGACTTGCGCGCGCGGGTTCGGCATTCCGGTTGACGAGTCCGCTGTCTGACGCATACCGGGCGGTCAGTCCGGCTCGATCGAAGGTCGCCTTGGGGTCGCGAACGGCTGTTCGACTTGACGACCGAGAGCCGCCAGACGCAATTCCATCTTCGGCGAGGCTCGACCGCAGGTGGTGTGCAGTAGGCGCGCCTGCCCGAGCGTGGTCGCGTCAACCCGCGCGGGCGCTAGCGCGTCGGGCCAGGCAAATGCGCAAACGCGTGGCGTAGCACATCAGTAGGTGCGGCCCTTGCGGTACTGCGCGTGCTGGCGCCGCTGCAGCGGCGTGGCCTGGGCCAGCGCCAGCATGCTGGCGCCGACATGGGCGTGCGAGATCGCCAGGCCCAGCGCGTCGGCGGCGTCCTTGCCCGGCAGCGCCGGCAACGCCAGCAGGCGTTTCACCATCTCCTGCACCTGCGCCTTGCTGGCCAGGCCGTGGCCGACCACCGCCTTTTTCATCTGCAGCGCGGTGTACTCCGACACCGCCAGGCCGCTGCTCACCAGCGCCGCCACCGCGGCGCCGCGCGCCTGACCCAGCAGCAGGGTGCTCTGCGGGTTGACGTTGACGAACACGATCTCGGCGCAGGCGCAGTCGGGGGTGTAGCGCTGCACCACTTCGCGCACACCCTCGAAGATGATCTTCAGGCGCAGCGGCAGGTCGCCGCGCGGCGCCTCCAGCGTGCTGATGGTGCCGCTGGCCACGTAGGCCAGGCGCGCGCCCTCGGCCTCGATCAGGCCAAAGCCCGTTCTTTGAAGGCCGGGGTCTATGCCCAGGATCCTCATTGCGGCCGCGCCTGGAAGTACCAACGCACCGCGTGGAAGAACACCGGCGCCGCAAAGCACAGCGCTGCCACACGGTCCAGCAGGCCCACGGCACCCGTGACGGAACTCTGGTTGCCCCAGAAGCGCACGCCCGCGTCCTTCTTCAGCGCCTTCATCACGAACTCGCCGGCGCTGCCGGCACCGGCGGCCACGAAGCCCAGCGCCAGCGCCTGGGCGATCTTGAAGGGCGTGATCCAGAACAGCGCCGCGCCCACCAGGCCGGCCGCCAGTGCGCCGCTGGCCCAGGCGCGCCACGAGAACTGGCGGTCGATGTGGCGCGCCACCGGGCGGCGGCGCAGCCAGTTGCCCATGGCCGCCTGCACCAGTTGCGCCACCGAGGTGACCACCACCAGGAAGAACACCAGGAAGGCGCCGCGCCCCTCGTAGCCGTCGAACTGCAGCAGCAGCAGCGCGGGCGCGTGGCTCAGGCCGTAGACGCAGACCATCAGCCCCCACTGGATCTTGGCGTTGCGCTCCAGAAAGCGCTGCGGGTCGCCGGCCAGCGCGCTGACCAGCGGCAGCGCCATGAACACGTAGACCGGCACGAACACCGTGAACAGGTCGAAGGCGCGCAGGCCCACCAGCAGGTACTGCAACGGCAGCGCAAAGAAGAACACCAGGATCAGGCTGCGATGGTCGCCGCGGCGCGTGTGCACCAGGGTGATGTACTCGCGCAGCGCCAGGAACGAGACGACGCCGAAGCACAGGGTGGCGCCCACCGGCCCCGACATCCAGGCCAGCCAGAACAGCGCCGCGCCCAGCCACAGCGCGCGCAGTTCGCGCTGCAGGCGCTGGGCCCGCACCGCCAGCGCGCCCTCGCCCCAGCGCAGCGACAGCAGCACCACGGCCGCGGTGGCCAGCAACAGCGCGCCGAACAGCAGCACGAACAGCAGCGCCACCTGCTCGTCCACAGCCAGGCGCTTAAGTGCGCTCATGTGGCCCACTTGGCCCTGCGGGCCGCCAGCCGCGAGACGCGTCTGTCCTTCGTGCCGTCCAAGTCCGCGCAGGCGGACTTGGAGCCGCGGCACTCAGTCCCCCCGCGGGGGAATGAGCGCCTTCGGAACGGCCGTGCGGCACTCATGTGGTCACCGGCCGCAGCGCCAGCACCGCGTCGCGCGCACGCACCAGGAAGTCGCGCTTGGCCTCGCCCGGCAGCGGCGCCAGCGGCGCGCCGAAGGTCACGGTGCACAGGATGGGCACGGGCACGACCTCGCCCTTGGGCATGACGCGCTGCACGTTGTCTATCCAGGCGGGGATCAGCTGCACGCCCGGAAACTGCTCGGCCAGGTGGTACAGCCCGCTCTTGAAGGCCTGCGGCTCGCCGCGGTGGCTGCGCGTGCCTTCGGGGAACAGGACCAGCGAGTCACCGCTGCGCAGCGCCTCGGCCAGCGGCTCCAGCGGGTCCTGCTCGTCGGTGCGCGTGCGCTGCACGTAGACGGCGTTGAACACGGCCGTGGTGAGCCACTGCTTGAAGGGCGACGAGGTCCAGTAGTCGCGCGCCGCGATCGGCCGGGTACGCGCGCGCAGCTCGCGCGGCAGCGCCGCCCAGATCAGCACCCAGTCGAGGTGGCTCTGGTGGTTGGCGAAGTAGATGCGCTGCTCGGCCTTGGGCGGCGATCCCTTCCAATGGCCTTGCGCGCCGGTGATGAGCCGGGCGATGAAGGCCAGCACCAGGCCCATGAGGTCGGCAAGCGACATGGAAGGGGATGCTAGCCCAGCCCGGCACCGGGCCGGCCCTGGCCGCGCCGGTCAATGCCGGAAGTGGCGCGTCCCGGTAAATACCATGGCGATGCCGCGCTCGTTGGCCGCGGCAATGACCTCTTCGTCGCGCATGCTGCCACCGGGCTGGATGACGCTGCGCGCGCCCTCGTCGATGACCACGTCCAGGCCGTCGCGGAAGGGGAAGAAGGCGTCGCTGGCCACGGCCGAGCCTTCCAGCGACAGCCCGGCATTGCCAGCCTTGATGCGGGCGATGCGCGCGCTGTCGATGCGGCTCATCTGGCCCGCACCCACGCCCAGCGTCATGCCGCCGCCGCAGAAGACGATGGCGTTGCTCTTCACGAACTTGGCCACCTTCCAGGCGAACAGCAGGTCGGCCAGCTGCGCCGGGGTGGGCGCCAGCTTGGTGACCACGCGCAGCTCGGCGGCGCCCACGTTCTTCATGTCCGGTGTCTGCAGCAGCATGCCGCCGCCCACGCGCTTGAAGTCCAGCGCGTTGGCGCCGCTGCCCAGCGGCACTTCCAGCACGCGCACGTTCTGCTTGGCGGCAAAGACGGCGCGCGCCTCGGCGTCCACGGCCGGGGCGATCAGGACTTCGACGAACTGCTTGTTGTCGCCGATGCGGCGCGCGGTGGCGCCGTCCAGTGGCCGGTTGAAGGCCAGGATGCCGCCGAAGGCCGAGGTCGGATCGGTCTGCCAGGCCTTGGCGTAGGCCTCTTCGATGCTGGCACCCACGGCCACGCCGCAGGGGTTGGCGTGCTTGACGATCACGCAGGCCGGCACGTCGAAGGTGCGCACGCATTCCCAGGCGGCGTCGGCGTCGGCGATGTTGTTGTAGCTGAGCTCCTTGCCCTGCAGCTGCGTCCAGCCCGCCAGCAGGCCCGGCGCAATCTGCGCCTCGCGGTAGAAGGCCGCGGCCTGGTGTGGGTTCTCGCCGTAGCGCATGTCCTGGGTGCGCGACAGCTGCAGCGAGTAGGTGGCCGGGAACGGCAGGCGCTGCGGCACCAGCGCGCCCTGCTCTTCGGCGCCCGGCGGCAGCGCGCCCAGGTAGTTGCTGATCATGCCGTCGTAGGCCGCGGTGTGTGCAAACACCTTGGACGCCAGGCGCATGCGCGTGCTGCGCGCCACGCTGCCGGCGCGCAGCTCGGACAGCACGCCGGGGTAGTCGGACGGGTCGATCAGCACCGTCACGTCGGCCCAGTTCTTGGCCGCGGCGCGCAGCATGGCCGGGCCGCCGATGTCGATGTTCTCGATGGCGTCGTCCAGCGTGCAGTCGGCGCGCGCGGTGGCCTGGGCAAAGGGGTAGAGGTTGACCACCAGCAGGTCGATGCTCTCGATGCCGTGCTCCTGCAGCGCCGCCATGTGCGCCGGCACGTCGCGCCGCGCCAGCAGGCCGCCATGGATGCGCGGGTGCAGGGTCTTGACGCGGCCGTCCAGCATCTCGGGGAAGCCGGTGACCTGCGCCACCTCGGTGACGGCCAGGCCGGCCTCGGCCAGCAGCCGGGCAGTGCCGCCGGTGGACAACAGCTTGATGCCCAGCGCCGCCAGCTCGCGCGCGAGCTCGACGACGCCGGTCTTGTCGGAAACGGACAGGAGCGCAATGGTCATGGGATGAGTTGGTGGTCCAGCAGCTTGCGCCGCAGGGTGTTGCGGTTGATGCCCAGCCATGCGGCGGCCTTGCTCTGGTTGCCCTCGGCCTGGCGCATCACGACTTCGAGCAGCGGGCGCTCGGCGGCGGCGATGAAGACCTCGTGCAGCGCGCCGGGTTCGGCGCCGCGCAGGTCCTTGAAATACTGCTCCACGCTGTTGCGCATGCAGTCGGCGATGTCCTTGCGGGTCATGGCGGGTGTTCCTGCTCAGGCCGCCAGCGCGGCCTCTTGTACGACCAACGGCAGACGCGGGTGGCGATCGGCCAGCGCGTCGAAGAAGTCGGTGAGCGCGCGCAGCTGCTCCTGGGCGCCCTCGATCAGGTTCATGCGCGTGCGGAAGGCGCCGCCGCCCGGCAGCGTGTGCACCGCCCAGGCGATGTGCTTGCGCGCGCTGCGCACGCCGCTGCGCTCACCGTACAGCGCGTAGTGGTCCTGCAGGTGCTCGGCAAGCCAGCGCTGCACGTCGCGCGTGGCCGGCGGCGGCCGCAGCGTGCCGTGGGCCAGGTAGTGCGCGATCTCGGCAAAGATCCAGGGCCGGCCCTGCGCGGCGCGGCCGATCATGATGGCGTCGGCGCCGGTCCGGCGCAGCACGTCCTGCGCCTGCTGCGGCGTGGCGATGTCGCCGTTGGCCACCACCGGGATGCGCAGCGCGGCCTTCACGGCGGCCACGGTGTCGTGCTCGGCGGCGCCGCTGTAGCCCTGTTCGCGCGTGCGGCCGTGCACCGTGACCATGGCCACGCCGGCGGATTCGGCCGCGCGTGCCAGCGCCACGGCGTTGCGCTGGCCGGCGCTCCAGCCGCTGCGCATCTTCAGCGTCACCGGCACGCCCTGCGGCGCGCAGGCGGCCACCACCGCCGAGACGATCGCCAGCGCCAGCGGCTCGTCCTGCATCAGCGCCGAGCCGGCCCAGCGCCGGCACACCTTCTTGGCCGGGCAGCCCATGTTGATGTCGATGATCTGCGCGCCGCGGTCGATGTTGTAGCGCGCGGCGTCGGCCATCTCGGCCGGGTCGACACCGGCGATCTGCACGGCGATGGGGCCGGGCTCGCCGGCGTGGTCGGCGCGGCGCGAGGTCTTGAGCGAATCCCACAGCTCGCGCCGGCTGGTCACCATCTCGCTGACCGCATAGCCCGCGCCCAGGCGGCGGCAGAGCATGCGGAAGGGCCGGTCGGTGACGCCGGCCATGGGCGCGACGAACAGCCGGTTGGGCAGGCTGATGGGGCCGATGCGCATGTAAAGAAGGAAGGCCCTGCCTGCTCAAAAATGAGGCGAAAGTATAACGGTCCGCCGACCCCCGGGGCCGCACAGACAGCAGTCACGCAACGCTGCCCATAATCGGCCGCCCATGGACGCTTGGCTGCAATCACTGCTCACCGCGCTGGCGCTGCCGCAATACGGGCTGGCGACGGTGTTCGTGGTCGCGGTGATCTCGGCCACGCTGCTGCCGGCGGGGTCTGAGTTCGCGGTCATCGGCCTGGTCAAGCTCAACCCCGAGCTGTTCTGGCCGGCGGTGGCCGTGGCCACGGTCGGCAACACCCTCGGCGGCGCCATCAGCTGGTGGATGGGCTACGGCGCCGAACTGCTGTACGAGCGCATGAAGCACCGCGAGCTGCACCTGCGCGCGCTCGACTGGTTGCGCCAGTTCGGGCCCAAGGCCTGCCTGCTGTCCTGGCTGCCCATCGTCGGCGATCCGCTGTGCGCCATCGCCGGCTGGCTGAAGCTGCCGTTCTGGCCCTGCGTGGCCTACATGGCCATCGGCAAGTTCGCGCGCTACGTGCTGCTGACGGCGGCGCTGTTGTGGCTGTTTCCGGGGCAGTACACGCCCTGATCGGCCAGACGCCAGAATGCGCGGCTTGCCGCCCCGCTGCGGCCGCCAACCGGAAACCCTCATGAACGCCACGCCGGCCTACGACACGCTGTCCAGCACCTGGAAGCGCATGCACCACCTGGGTCACCTGCAGTCCATCGCCGGCTGGGACCAGGCCGCCAACATGCCGCCCAAGGGCAACGAGGCGCGCGCCGCGGCCATGGCCGAGATGGCCTCGCTGCTGCACCGCATGGGCACCGACCCCGCCCTGCGCGAGCAGCTGCAGCGCGCCGAGCAGGAGCCGCTGGACGACATGCAGCGCGCCAACCTGCGCGAGATGGGCCGGCAGTGGCGCGCCGCCACCGCGCTGCCCGAGTCGCTGGTGCAGCGCCGCCAGCTGGCCACCTCGCGCTGCGAACACGCCTGGCGGCGCCAGCGCCAGGCCAACGACTGGGCCGGCTTCCTGCCCAATCTGCGCGAGGTGCTGGGCCTGGCGCGCGAAGAGGCCACGCTGCTGGCCGATCAAACCGGCCTGTCGCGTTACGACGCGCTGATCGAGCGCTACGAACCCGGCATGCGCTGCGCCCAGATCGACCGCGTGTTCGGCGACGTCCGCCAATGGCTGCCCGGGCTGATACGCCAGGTGATGGAGCGGCAGGCGCGCGAGGACGTCATCGCCCCGGTGGGCCCGTTCCCGGTGGCCGCGCAGAAGGCGCTGTGCGAGCAGGTGATGCGGCTGCTGGGCTTCGACTTCGACGCCGGCCGCCTGGACGTCAGCACCCACCCCTTCTGCGGCGGCGTGCCCGAGGACGTGCGCATGACCACGCGCTTTCGCGAAGAGGATTTCCTGGGCAGCCTGATGGGCACGGTGCACGAGACCGGCCACGGCCGTTATGAGCAGAACCTGCCGCGCCACTGGCTGGGCCAGCCGGTGGCCGATGCCCGCAGCATGGCGCTGCACGAGAGCCAGAGCCTGAGCTTCGAGATGCAGTTGGGCAGCCACCCGGGCTTCGTCAACCGCATCGCGCCGCTGGTGGCGCAGGCTTTCGGCGAACAGCCGGCCTTCGAACCCCGCAACCTGCACCGGCTGATGACGCGCGTCAAGCCGGGCCTGATCCGCGTCGACGCCGACGAGGTCACCTACCCGGCGCACATCCTCCTGCGCTACGAGATCGAGCGCGAGCTGATCGAGGGCCGCATCGAGGCCGAGGACGTGCCCGCGCTGTGGGACTCGGGCATGCTGGAGCTGCTGGGCGTGGACACCCGCGGCAACTACAAGGACGGGCCGATGCAGGACGTGCACTGGCCCGAGGCGCTGTTCGGCTACTTCCCCTGCTACTCGCTGGGCGCGATGTACGCGGCGCAGTGGTTCGCGGCCATGCGCCGCGCCATGCCCGACCTGGACGCGCGCATCGGCGGCGGCGATCTGGCGTCGGTGTTCGACTGGCTGCGCGACAACATCTGGCGCCAGGCCAGCCGCTGGACCACCGACGAGCTGGTGCTGCGCGCCAGCGGCGAGACGCTCAACCCGGCGCACTTCAAGGCGCACCTGCAGGCGCGCTACCTGTAGGCGCGTTGGCGGCAGCAAGCCCGGCCCGCGCCTGCTGTCGCCCACGCTCCTGGCTCAGGGATCCGAATGCTGCGTCGTGGCGAGGCCGCGGGCGGCCGCCTCGAACTCGCTGTGGGTCGCCTCGGACACCATCAGCCGGCTGTCGCTCAAGAAGCTCGACAGGAACGGCTGCGGCGCGGTCTGCGGCTCCATGCGGTCCAGCAGACGGCCCAGCAGGTCGGTCAGCGGCGGGTCGTTGTGGGGCAGGGGCAGGCTGGCCAGCTGGCTGCAGACCCTTTCCAGCGCAGGCGGCTCGATGCTGTCCAGGCCGGCCACGCCGCGCTTGGCCAGCAGGGCTTCCAGCCCTGCCAGGTGGGTGAGCACCTGGCGCGAGCCGCGCACCTGGTCGAGCAGCGCCCGCAGCGAGGCCAGCATCAGGCGGCTGCGCACGCGGTCGGCGTCGGCTGCGACGTAGGCATGCCGGGCTTCGGGCGCAGGGGGCGGTGCGAATCTCTGGGCGGCCATGGCGACACCGGCGGTGGTTCGTCCATTCGCTATCGGCTCCGGGTCGCCGCACTTGAGGGCCCGGCCGGCGTTTGCCGGCACGCCGGAGGCGCCGGGTGCTTTGCTGCGCACCGACGCCGCCCGCGTCAGCCGCAGCCGCTCAGCTGCCGGCATTCCAGGGCCGGGTGCGGCTCGTCGCGGCCTTGCAGCAGCGCGGCAAACCGGGCCGCGGGCAGCGGCCTGCTGTACAGGTAACCCTGGTAGTTGTCGCAGTCGAACTGCCGCAGGCACGCCAGCTGGGCCGCGGTCTCGACGCCCTCGGCGGTGACCGACATGCCCAGGTTGTGGCCGAGCTCGACGATGGCGCGCACGATGGCCAGGTCGGCGCCGCCGCCGGGCAGGTCGGTGATGAACGAGCGGTCGATCTTCAGCTCGGACAGCGGAAAGCGCTTCAGGTAGCTGAGCGAAGAGAAGCCGGTGCCGAAGTCGTCGATCGACAAGGTCACGCCGACGCGCGTGAGCGCCTGCATGAGATCCAGGCTGCCGGCGATGTCGTCCATCAGCATGCTCTCGGTGAGCTCGATCACCAGTTGGTCCGGTGCCAGGCCGCTGTCGAACAGGGCCTGCTGCACATGCGTGCACAGGTCGCCGCGCTGGAACTGCAGCTTGGACACGTTGACGGCCACCATCAGCCGGCCCAGGCCGCGCGCGCCCCAGGCCGCAGCCTCGCGGCAGGCGCTGCCCATGACCCAGCGGCCGATCTCGCAGATCAGGCTCAGCTCCTCGGCCAGCGCGATGAAGTCACCGGGCGGCAGCAGGCCGTGGTCGGGATGGTTCCAGCGCACCAGGGCCTCGCAGCCGATGATGCGGTTGCCGGCGACGCTGACCTTGGGTTGGTAGTGCACTTCGAGTTCGCCGCGCTCGGCGGCGCCGCGCAGCTGCAGGCCCAGGGTCATCTTGCGGTAGGAGTTGGCGTTCAACTCGGCCGAGGCGAACTGGTAGTGCGCGCCACCGCGCTGCTGCGCCTGACGCACCGCCAGGTCAGCCCCCTTGCGCAGCGTTTCGGCGTTGACGCCGTCGGTCGGCGCCAGCGCAATGCCGACCCAGACGTTGGCGTAGATGTCGTGCCGCCCGATCGTCACCGGCGCCGACAGCGTGGCGATCAGCCGCTGGGCCACGGCCTCGACCGCGCGCGGGCTCGCCAGGCCCTCGATCAGCAAGCCGAACTGGTCGGCGGCCAGGCGCGCCACGCGCGGCGCGTGGTCCACCGGCGTGACCAGCGCCGCGGCCTCGGTCTCGTCGCCGGCGAACTTCTCCAGGCGCCGGGCCAGCGCCTTGGTCAAGGCGTCGGCGCTGCTCTGGCTCAGGTTCTCGCGCAGTTGCCGGCACTCCGGCACGACGATGCTGAAATGCGCCACCACACCGCCCACCCGCTGGCCGTTGGCCACCAACTGCTCGATGCCGCGGTCGAACAGGCGCTGGTTGGGCAGGCCGGTGACGCCGTCGAAGTTGGCCAGCCGCGTGTGGTACTGGTGAAAGGCCAGCGTGTTGCGCACGCGCAGCACCAGTTCGCTGGCGTCGACCGGCTTGGACAGGAAGTCGGTGGCACCGAGCTGCAGCGCGCGCAGCTTGGAGTCGGCGCCGGTGGACGCGGTGAGCACGATCACCGGGGTGTAGCGCAGGGCGCGGTCGGCGCGGATGGCCTGGAGCAGCTCGAAGCCCGACATCTGCGGCATCATCAGGTCGAGCAGCAGCACCGCCGCCTCTTCGTGCCGCAGCAGCGCCAGCGCCTCGCGCGGGTCATGCGTGACGACGAAATTGCGGTAGCCCTCTTCTTCCAGGTGGGTCTGGATCAGCTCCGTCATCAAGGGCTCGTCGTCGACCATCATCACCTTGGCATCGAGCAGCGGCGAGCGCTGCGCCGCCGGGGCGTCGTCCAGATCGCCCGCCTTGCTGATGGCCCAGATGTCGTTGCTCATGCCTGTGTAACCTCCGTCTGCGACGCCAACAGTTCGGCGCCCTTGGCTATGCACCGCCCCAAGCGCCGCACTTCTGCCAGTGCGCGTGCGGCCGCCACGTCATCACCCTGCCTTGCCGCCGCTTCCAGCGCCTTGGACGGCTCGAACAGATCGTCGAAACCCATGCTGCCGCCGGCGCCCTTGAGCCAGTGCGCCAGGCTGGTCAGCGCCGGCATGTCGGCCGCGCGCAGCGCATCGTCCATCTGCGCCAGCTTGGCCGGCAGCTGCTGCACGAAGCGCCCGACGATGGGCCCGATACGGGCGTGGCGCGCCAGGCGTGAAACCAGGGCCTGCACGTCCTCGCGCGGGCTCGGTGCCTCTGTGGGCGCGGGCGGCGCGGCGGGTGCGGCCGGCAGCGCCGCCGGACCCTCGCATGCGCGGCCACCCAGGCGTTGCGCCAGCTCGCGCATGAGGACGTCCACGTCGATCGGCTTGGTCAGCGCGCCGCTGAAGCCGGCGGCCTGGACCTCGCCCTCAAAGCCCTTCATGGCGTGCGCGGTCAGCGCGATGATGGGCAGCGTGCAGCCCTGCGCACGCAAGCGCGCGGTGGCCGTCTTGCCGTCCATCTCGGGCATCTGCATGTCCATCAGCACCAGGTCGAAGGCGGTGGCGGCGATGCACTCCAGCGCCACGCGGCCGTTCTCGGCCTCGCTCACCTGCAGGCCCGCGTCCTCGAGCAGCACGCGCACCAGTTGGCGGTTCTCGGCACCATCGTCCACCACCAGCACGTGCGCGGCCGGGAACTCCCAGCGAAGCGCCGCCGCGGGCGCTGCCGCCACCGGCGCGCGCGCCAGCGCGTCGGGCTCCAGCAGCGCCACGGCCCCCGGCTCGCCGGCGTCTAGCCAGACGGTGAAGACCGTGCCCTGGCCGAAGACGCTGCGCACGGTGATGTCGCCGCCCATAGCCTGCGCGAAACCGCGGCTGATGGTCAGACCCAGCCCGGTGCCGCCGAAGCGGCGCGTGGTCGACGCCTCGGCCTGCACGAAGGGCTCGAACACCGAGTCCAGCTTGTCGGCGGGGATGCCGATGCCGCTGTCCTGCACGTCGATGCAGTAGCGCGTGCGGCCTTGTGCCGGCTCGAGCCGCAAGGTGAGATCGATGGCGCCGTGGTCGGTGAACTTGATGGCGTTGCCCAGCAGGTTGGTGACGATCTGGCGCAGCCGCACCGGGTCGCAGGGGATCGTCGCGGGCAGGGCCTGCGGCCAGTGCATGTTCAGCGCCAGGCCGCGCTGGGCGGCACGTTCGGCCAGCGTCTGCACCACCTCGTGCACCACCAGGTGCGGCGCCACGGCCGAGGCTTCCACTTCCAGCCGGCCGGCCTCGACCTTGGACAGGTCCAGGATGTCGTTGATCAGGTTGAGCAGGTGGCGGCCGCTGCGGTGGATGGTGTCCAGGTGCTGCGCGGCGTCGGTGGTGTGGCGCAGGCCGCCGCGGCGCAGCACTTCGGTGAAGCCCAGGATGGCGTTCATCGGGGTGCGGATCTCGTGGCTCATGTTGGCCAGGAACTGGCTCTTGGCCTGGTTGGCGGCATCGGCTTGCTCCTTGGCCGCCTGCAGCGCCGCGCCGCGCTGCTCGAGTTCGGTGATGTCCTGGAAGCTGAGCACCAGAGCCTGCAGCTGGCCGCCGTCGTCGAAGATGGGCGTGCAGTTGGCGCGCAGCGAGTAAGCCCGGCCATGGCGTCCGGTCACGTTGAGGTGCACGTCGCGTTGCGGCTCGCGCGAAGTCAGCGCCAGCCGCCACGGCAGGCCGTCCTGCGGCAGCGGCGCACCGCCGGCGTCGGTCCAGGCAAACTTCGACGGCGAGCGCCCGACCAGCCGCTTTTCCTCCACGCCCAGCATCACGCTGGTCGACTTGTTGGCCAGCACGATGGCGCCCTGCCGGTCGAGCACGACCATGCCTTCGGTCAGCGTGTCGTAGGCGGCGCGCACCCGCTGCGGCACGGCGCGGCCCGGGTCCAGTTCACGCAGCATCCGCCGCAGGTAGAAGTAGAACCCCAGGCCGCAGGTGGCGAACATGAAGCCCACCAGCTGCAGGCTGGCGTCCTGCAGATGCTCACGCCAGCCCGCCGGCCGCAGCGGCTCGAAGCGCAGCTCGATCGTGCCCCACTCCTGCCCGTCCTGCCACACCGGCACCAGCAGGTTGCTGCCGCTCGACCGGGCGCCATCGGCATGCGCCCAGTGGGCCGCGTGCGGGCCCACCTCGAAGAGCAGTTCGCCGCCCTGGGCGCGCAGGCCCAGCGACAGCAGGCCCGGGCTGCGCCGGCGCATGAACTCCAGCGTCTCGGCCAGCGCCTCGGGCTGCGTCTCGTCCAGCAGGGACGAGGCGGTGATGGCCATGGTCTCGGACAAGGCCGCGCGGTGGCGCCACTCCAGGGCCTCGGCGTCGGGGATCAGGCCGAGGTAGGTGGCGCCCATCAGCGCGGCCACCACCAGCCCGGCCAGGCCCATGGCCAGGTGCACGCGACTGGACAACAGCCGCAGCGGATTGAGCGAGATCTTCAACGCTGCTCCTTGGCATCGATCAGGGCCGGCCGGAGTGCCTCGGGCGCAGCGCGCACCGGGCTGTCCGCGGCCGCAGGCCCGGGCTTGTCGAACAGGCGCTCGACCTCGGCGTCGTCCTCGTCGGCAGGGCCATCGTCGGCGCGGCGCGGCTTGGCGGCGGCCAGGATGGGCATGGGATCGATCATCTGCCAGGCCGGCAGGGCAGAGAGCATCGAACTCATCAGCACCCCGCCGCGCACCAGCCACACGACATAGCCGACGGACAGGCCGCTGGTCACCGCGATCGACTGCGCGACCGCCGTGCGCTGCAGTTCGGACGGCATGGCGAGCTGCTGTCGAATGGCGTCGAAGCGGCGCAGCAGTTCGTCGCCGCGCAACAGGTTGGACAGCGGCGAAGCGTCCAGTTCGCCGAACACCAAGGCTTCCTGCGTCAGGAGCACGGTGTCGCTGCGGCTGGCCAGGCGCGGCGCGGCCGGCGCCTCATCGGCGTTGTCGCGTCGCACTTCGGCCGGTGGCGGCGCCTCGATGACGGTGGGCGCCAACAACGGCGGGGGCGGCGCAGCGGTCACCACCGCAGCGGGCAGGGCCGGCGCCGCAGGCGCGGGCTTGGAAACCTGCGCCACAGGCGCTTCGGGCTCGGGCTCGGGCTCGGGGGCCGTTTCGACAGGCGCCTCGACCACGGGCGCCAGCACGGGTGACGTGACCGGCAGGGTGATGATCTGCAGGCTGGCCTGGGCGCTGAGTCCCTGGCCGTCGGTGGCCGTCACGCGAAGGTTGATGGCGCCCAGGTCGCCGCCGCCCGGGGTACCGCTGAAGCTGCGGGCTGCCGGATCGAAGCCCAGCCAGGCCGGCAGCGCGGCACCGGAATCGAGCGTGACGCTGTAGCTCAGCGTGTCGCCGATGTCGGGGTCGCTGAAGCTGCCCGTGGGCAGCGTGAACTGGAAGGGGATGCCCTGTGTCGCCGATTGCGCGACAAGGGGCGCCGACAGGACCGGCGCTTCGTTGACGTTGAGCACCGCGAGGGTGGTCGCGCTGTCCAGCGACTCGGCCGCGCCCTGGCCGTCGGTGTACGACACGCGCACGCTCATCTGCGCGCCGACGTCGGCGTTGCCGAGCAGGTAGGTCGACGCGGTGGCACCGCCGACCACGCTGCCGTCGCGCAGCCATCGGTAGCTGAAGGCGCCCAGGCCGTCGGCGTCGGCGATCGCCGCCACCTCGGCTGCGAGCGTCTGGCCCTCGATGGCCGTGCCGGTGATGGTCGGCAGGCCGGTGGGCGCTTCGGGGACATTGGCCACCGCCGTGGTGGCCGCGCTGCCCACGCTCTCGGCCTGGCCAAAGCCGTCGGTGTAGCGGGCCGCCACCGTGATCAGCTTGCCGACCTCGGCCTGGCCCAGCACCAGGGTGCCGCCGGTCGCGCCGCTGATCGCCGTGCCGTCGGCCAGCCATTGGTAGCCGATGGCGCCCAGGCCGTCGGCGTCGGCCAGGGTGTTGGCTGCGCTCAGCGTCTGGCCTTGCGTCGGCGTGCCGGTGATCGTCACGCTGCCGGTGGGTGCGTCGTTGAGGTTGAGCACGGCGCTCGTGGCTAAGGAGCTGACCGATTCGGCCGCGCCATGGCCGTCGGTGTAGCGGGCCGTGACGCTGATGAGCTTGCCGACTTCGGTTTGGGTGAGGATGTAGGTTCCGCCGCTGCCGACCGTCGAACCGTCTGCCTGCCAGGTGTAGGTGATGGCGCCCAGGCCATCCACATCGGCCAGCGTGTGGCTCGCGCTCAGCGTCTGACCTTGCGTGGGCGTGCCGCTGATCGTCACGCCGCCGGTCGGTGCGTCGTTGACGTTGAGCACCGCGCTCGTGGCCGCCGAGCTGACCGATTCGACCGTGCCATGACCATCGGTGTAGCTGGCCACGACGGTGATCGCCTTGCCGACTTCGGCTTCGGTGAGGACGATGCTGCCGCCGCTGCCGATGGTTGCGCCGTCGGCCTGCCAAGTAATGGTGATGACACCCAGGCCGTCGATGTCGGCCAGGGTATGGCTTGCCCTCAGCGTCTGGCCTTGCGTCGGCGTGCCCGCGATGTTCACGCTGCCGCTGGGCGCGTCGTTGAGGTTGAGCACCGCGCTCGTGGCCGCCGAGCTGACAGCCTCGGCCGTGCCATGGCCATCGGTGTAGCTGGCCATGACGGTGATCAGCTTGCCGACTTCGGCTTCTGTGAGGACGTAGCTGCTGCCACTGCCGACGGTCGAACCATCGGCCTGCCATGAATAGCTGATCGAACCCAGGCCGTCGATGTCGGCCAGCGTGTTGCTCGCCGTCAGCGCCTGGCCCTGTGTCGGCGTGCCGCTGATCGTGACGCTGCCCGTGGGCGTGTCGTTGAGGTTGAGCACCGCGCTCGTGGCCGCCGAGCTGACAGCCTCGGCCGCGCCGTGACCATCGGTGTAGCTGGCCACGACGGTGATCAGCTTGCCGACCTCGGCCTCGGTCAGGAGGTAGCTGCTGCCACTGCCGACCGTCGAACCGTCGGCCCTCCAGCTGTAGCTGATGGAGCCCAAGCCGTCCACGTCAGCCAGGGTATGGCTTGCGCTCAGCGTCTGGCCTTGCGTCGGGGTGCCGCTGATCGTCACGCTGCCCATGGGCGCGTCGTTGGCGTTGGCCACGGCCGCGGTGGCGGTGCTGGTCACGGCCTCGGCCGTGCCCAGGGCGTCGGTGTAGCCGGCGGTCACGCTGATGGCCTTGCCGACCTGCGCCTGGGACAGGGTCAGCGTGCTGCCGGTCGCGCCGCTGATGGCCACGCTGTCCGCCAGCCACTGGTAGCTCACCGCCAAGGTCGCCGGGCCGTCGGCGTCGGCCAGCGTGTGGCTGGCCGTCAGCGTCTGGCCTTGAGTGGCCGTGCCGCTGATCGTCACGCTGCCCGTCGGTGCATCGTTGACGTTGGCCACGGCAGCAGTGGCGGTGCTGGTCACGGCCTCGGCCGTGCCCAGGGTGTCGGTGTAGCGGGCAGTCACGCTGATGGCCTTGCCCACCTGCGCCTGGGACAGGGTCAGCGTGCTGCCTGTCGCGCCGCTGATGGCCACGCTGTCGGCCAGCCACTGGTAGCTCACCGCCACGGTCGCCGGGCCGTCGGCGTCGGCCAGCGTGTGGCTGGCCGTCAGCGTCTGGTCTTGAGTGGCCGTGCCGCCGATCGTCACGCCGCCCGTCGGTGCGTCGTTGACGTCGCTCACGACGACGCTGGCAGTGGCCACCGCCGTCGAGAAGGCCGTGCTGCCGCCGCGCACGCTGGCGTCGGCACGCACCGGCAAGGCCTGCGTCGATGCGGCGCCAGACGTGCGGTCCCAGGCCACGATCTGCAGCGTCGCGGTCTCGCCGCTGCGGGCGTCGGGCAGGTAGCGCAGCCGGGCGTCCGGGTCCAGCAGCAGCGCGCTGCCCGGGGCCACCGTTCCCACCGCCGTCCAGGTGCTGCCGTCGGTCGAGAACTGCCAGCTGCCGCGCCCCGTGGTGGCGGTCACGGCGATGCCCTGCAGCGCCTGGGAGTCGACGTCGTTCCTGCCGGCGGCGGCCAGCAGATCGGCCACCGTGGTCGGCGCGTTGGCGTTGTCCTCGTCGGTGGCCGGCAACGTGAGGCTCGTGTTGTCGAGCGTGGGTGCATCGTTGACGGCCGTGACGTCGATCGTCAGCGTGCGCGGCAAGGGATCGGTGTCCGCGCCGCCCTGGTCGGTCCCGCCGTTGTCCTGGACCTGGAAGGTGAAAGCCGCGTGGCCGCTGCCGCTGGCGTTCGCCGCGGGTGTGAACACGAGCCGGCCGAGGGCGATGTCGCCAGCCGTGACGACCTGGCCGGCGCCCACGTCGACGCCGGCCAGGAGCAGCCTGCCGGCCGCCGGCAGCGTGGTGATGCGCACGCCGGCCAGTGCATGGATGCTGCCGGAAGCCGCGTCGACGGGGTCGGAAAAGCCGAAGTCCAAGACCCCGAAGACATGGGCACCGTCTTCCTCGATGGTGACGACCCTGTCGCTGCCCGACGGCGCGTCGTTGACCGCCCGCACCGTGATGTCGGCACTGGCCTGCGCCGCACTGAATGCGCTCGCCGGTCCGGGGGTGCGCGCGTCGGCGGTGCCGCCGGCGCTGCCGGCCGACAAATCCCAGGCGCGGAAGGTGATGCCGGCAGCGACGCTGCCGTGCCAGTTCGCCACGGGCAGGAAGCGCACGCTGGTCAGCGCATCGGCAACGAGCAGGCGGGCGTTCGCCTCGTCGACGGACCCGAAGTCCTGCCAGACGCTGCCGTCGGTGGTGTACTGCCAGCGGCCGCGCGCGTTGTCGTCGACGACGCTGGTGACGGCGATGCCGACCTGCGTCCCGGCGTCGACGTCCGTGACCTGGCCGGCGACCAGCAGCGCGATGCGCGTGCCGGTGTTGGTGGTGGCGTCCTCGTCGATCGCGCGCATCGAGCCGCTGCCGCTCAGGACCGGGGCGTCGTTGACGGACTGGACCTGGATGGACTGCGCCTGCTCGGCACTGTCGGAGGTGCCGTCGTTGACGGTCAGCCCCACCGTGCGGGTGTCGCCGGACGGCGCTTCGCTGAGGTTGAGGTAGGCGACGGTGCGCAGGGCTGCCTGCCACTGGAGCAGGGTCGCTCCGCCGGCCGAGTTCAGCCGCAGCACACCGTTCGCATTGCTGGTGACGACGATGTCACCCGTGTCGGCACCCAGCACGACGCTCAGCCGGTCCTCGTCCGCGGCGTGGTTGCCTGTGATCCGGACGGTCGCGGCAACCAGGGTGTCGGTGTTGTCCGCATCGCTGAGCGTCAGGCCGGGATCCAGCGGCGTGGCCGCGTCGCCTTCGGTATAGGTCCAGACACTGCGCGTCAGCGACAGCAGCGGTAGCTGGTTGGGACTGACGTTCACCCCCACCGAGCCGGACTCCACCATGGCCCCACCGGCGCCGCTGTTGCCGAGGTCGTCTAACCTGAAGTCGATGCGGGCGGGGTCGCTGCTGGTGGCGGTGAAGACGAGGCTCTCCAGCGTTGCGTTGAGATCGGCCTGGCTGCCGCGCACCACGAGCAGGCTGCTGCCGTTGGCGCCGCCGACCAGGCTCGCGCCGCCGCTCAGCGTGAGCGACAGCGTGCCGTTGCCGAGTGCGTCGGTGCGCAGCGTCAATTCGAGCGCTGCCGTGCCGGCGTCGACGTCGGCCACGCGCACGGCATTGCCCGTGGCAAACTGCAGCGGCGTGCCCTGGGCCGTCGACTGGGTGCCTGGCAGCGTCAGCACCGGCGCGTCGTTGACGGCCTGCACCGTGAGGTCAAGACCACCAGTCGTGATGCGGTTGCCGCCGCTGCCGCTGTTGCCCAGGTCGTTGACCGTGATCTGGATGCGGTCGGTACCGGCAAAGTTGTCCGTCGGCCTGTACTCCAGGCCGCTCAGCGCCAGGTTGACCGCTTCCAGGCTGCCCAGAAAGCTCATGCTCGAGGCGGTGGCGTTGGCGTTGGGGCTGCCGCTGACGAAGGACAGCCCCGTGGTCTCGCCGAGCTTGAGCTTGCCGTTGGCCACCGACAAGCTGACCTGTACCTGTGCGCTGCCGGCGTCGAAGTCGGCGATCACCGGCGCCAGCGCACCCGCCAGCGTGAGCTTGACGTCTTCGTTCAGCACCTGCGGGGCCGGCAGGCTGATGCTCGGCGCGTCATTGACGGGGCCCACGGTCAGCGTGAAGCTGGTGCTCGTGAGGTTGCCGCCGTCGCTGACGGAGACGGTGATCACCGCCGTGCCGCTGGCGTTGGCCACCGGCGTCAGGGTCAGGAGACGGCTGCCGCCGCTGCCGCCGAGCGCGAGATCCTGGTTGCGCACCAGCGCCGTGTTGCTCGACGTCGCCGTCAGCACCAGGCTGCCCGGGTCCGTCTCCGCGTCACCGATCGTGAAACCGACCGCTGCCAGCGCCTGGTCTTCGTTGATCGTCTGGTTGGCGACTGTGCTGATCGTCGGCGCGGCACCGTAGGGGTTGTACTCGTAGGCGCCGATGTCGGACCGGCCGCCGAAGGTGACCACGCCGCGCTGGTCGGCCGTCAGCGAACTGACCGGGTTCGCGGCGTCGCGCGCCGCGCTGCCGGCACCGATCGACACCGTGCGCGTGAAACCGCCGTTGCTGGCCAGGGCCCCGGCGTCGGCAGCCACGTTGCGCAGGTCACCGACGCCCACGAACCCCAGCGAGTTGTCGTCGCTGAGGTTGTAGCCGAGCGAGATCGAGACATGGTTCGCGTTGCCCCCGACGTTGCCGGCGAACAGCGAGTTCCGCACCTGCGCATTCACCCCGTTGTCGAACAGGCCGCCGCCCTCGCCCGCAGGCGCCGCGTTGCCGGCCACGGTGACGTGGTCGAAAGTCACGAACCTGTCGGTCCACAGACCGCCGCCTTCCGACGAAGCCGTGTTGCCGCTCAGCGTGACATTGGTCAGCGTTGTCCAGATGTTGTGGTTGAAGATGCCGCCGCCGCGCTTGGCCTGGTTGTCCGCGAGCGTGGTGTTCTCCAGCGTCGCGAAACTGCCATTGCCGACGTAGACGCCGCCGCCGTCCTTGTTGCCGGCGGCCAGGTTGCCGCGGATCTCGACGTCGCGGGCCACCAGCGTGCCGGCGCTGTAGATGCCGGCACCGTCGATGTCGCCCGAGCCCGCGTCACCGTTGTTCTGCACGATCGTCTGGCGCAGGGTCAGCGAACCGTCGGCGTAGATGCCGCCGCCCTTGCTGGCCCCGTTGCCGACGTTGTTCTGGACCACGGCGTCCAGCATCGTCAAACTGGCGCTGTTTCCAACGCGCAGCCCGGCGCCTTGATTGCTGGCGCCGCCCTGGATCGTCATGCCCGTCAAGCTGACCGCGGCGGAGTTGCGCACGTCGAACACGCGATCCAGGCCATTGCCGTTGATGACCGTGCTGGCGCTGCCGTTGCCGACGATGTCGACACTGTCGGTGATGTCGAAGTCGCCGGTCTCGTTGTTGTCGCCGCCGCTGGACCCCGCTGCGATGTTGAAAGTGCCGTTGACCGCGAAGACGATGGTGTCGGTGCCCGCGTTCGCGTTGGCCTGGGCGATGGCCCAGCGCAGCGAACCGGTCAGCAGGCTCGAGCCGACGACATCGACCGTCGTCGTCACCGTGTAGGTGGCCAGCACGCCTTGCCACTGCGCCTGGTCCCACCGGCTCGGCGCCAGCGCCGCCTCGATCGAGCCGGTCGTGAACTCGAGCGTCCAGTTGCCGCCGAGTGCAGCCGCGCCGGTGAGGTCGGCGCTGGCGGCCACGTCGGCGCCGGTCAGCGCCGCCAGATCGCGCACGAACTGCCTGCCGGCGTCGGTCTGCGCCAGGTCGCAACCGTAGAGCAGCAGGTCGGCGTCCGGCGCCAGCGCCGTGCTCCAGGCCGCCACCTCGCCGGCGCGCTGCATCAGGGTCTGCGCGTCCAGGCTGGTGCTGCCCAGTTGCAGCAGGCCGTCGGCGCCGTGCGTGAGCACGTGCACGGCGGCGATGTCCTGGCGGCCTGCCAGCGTGCGGCCGATCGTCAGCAGGCCGTCCTCGCCGCCGGCCAGCGTGACGATCTCCAGCGGCCGGCCGGCGCTGCGCTGCGCCTGCAGGTCGGCCAGCAGTTGGCCGGCGTCGGGCAGCGTGGCGTCGACGAAGACGATCTCCTGGCGCGCCACGGCGATGTCGGGCTGCGCGGTTTGCAGCGCGGCGGCGTCGTACACGCCGGCGCCACCCAGCAGCAGCGGCGCGATGTCGGCCGAATGCAGGATGCGCCGCTCCATCGCCTCGGCCACGGGGCGCAGGCAGGCCGGCAGGGATCGCGTCACGGTGCCTCGGGCGCCGGGGGGCGGTTCAGAGCGATCCGCGCGCTGCCGCCGGCCGGGCCGCCGGAGCCATGGCGGGCTTGATGCCGGCCGCTGCCGCAGGCGCCGCCGCGCCCGCCGTGCCGGGCAGGTCGGCCTTGCAGCGCAGTCCGGCGGGCAGGCGGTAGCGCGGGTTGGGCAGCGACAGGCGCACGCGGAAGCTGTTGCTGGCGGCGTCGAGCACGCGGTCGACATGGCGCACCGTGGCCACCACGGGCTCGGTGCCGGGCAGTTCGGGGCGGATCGTGACGCGGTCGCCGGGGGCCAGCGTGCCGTACTGGGCCGTGGGCACCATCAGCTCGACGCGCAGCGGGTCGATCACCGCCACGCGCAGCAGCGGCCGCTCTTCCACCCGCTCGCCCAGGCTGACGTAGCGTTCGACCACCACGCCGGCAAACGGGCTGCGCACGGTGCGCAGCGCCAACTGCGCCTCGGCGACGCGGCGCTCCTCGACGTAGACACGCTGCTGGCCGCGCACCTGCTGCAGCTTCTGGTGTGCCAGTTCGGCCTCGCCGCGCGCCTGGTCGGCGGCCTGGTCGGAGACGAAGTTCTGCGCCACCAGCGCCTCGGCGCGGCGCACCTTCTGCTCGGCCAGCGCCAGGCTGGCCGCGGCCGCCTGGACATCGGCGTCGATGCGCGCGCGGCTGTCGGCGGCGGCGGCGTTGGCACGCTCGACGTCGGCGCGCAGCGTCAGCAGTGGCTGCCCGGCGGCCACCGACTGCCCGCGCTCGACGTGCAGGCGCTCGACCAGCCCGATGACCTGCGAGCCGACCTCGGCCACGCGGTCGGGCTCGATCAGGCAGCCCAGGGCCTTGGACGGCAGCGCCCCGGGCGCGGCCAGCGCCGTGGCGGCGGCGACGGCGGCGGCGCCGGCCAGGCTCAGTCGGAGGGCCCGGCGAAGGAGAGCCTGCGCTCCCAGTGACGGTCTTGTTCCAGCAGTTGGGCTCGCGCCGCGGCACGCCGGCGTTCTTCGAGCCGCTGGCGCCAGCGTTGCGACATCTTGATGATCCATGGCGGTGGGTGCTTCGTGCTTGAGGAGCTTCCTGGTCTCAGGTTATCGACACCTGGCCCCAAACCTTGTGGGGTACCGCGGCCCAAAGTCCAGGCTTCGGCGCTGCCGGGGTCGCCCTGGCGGGCGGCGCGGCCGGCAAGCTGGCGGTCCAGCCGGCGCGAAGGGTTGTGCTGGCACGACAGCACGTGCAGCCCGCCGGCGGCGCGGGCGGCCTCGTCCAGCGCGATGTCGGTGCCGCGCCCGGCCATGCGGGTGGCCACCGTCACGCGGCCGGCAAGGCCGGCTGCGGCGACGATGGCGGCCTCGTCGGCGTCGTGCAGGGCGTTGAGCACGCGGTGCGCGATGCCCTGCCGCGTCAGGCAGTCCGACAGCGCCTGAGAGTCAGCCACGGAGTCAGTGCCCACCAACACCGGCCGGCCGGCGCTCTGCAACGCGGCCACGCGCAGCGCCGCGGCCTCGAACATCGCGTCGGCACCGTCCCACACGCGCGGCGGCAGCGTGACGCGCTGGCAGGGGCGGTGCAGCGGCACCCGCAGCACGCTGGCGCCGTAGACCTGGTGCAGTTCGGCGCGCGCTTCCCACAAGGTGCCGCTGATCCCGCACAGGCGCCAGTAGCGCTGGAAGAAGCGCTGGAACGTGATCTGCGCCACGGTTTCGGTGTCGGGCGGCGGGTTCAGGCCTTCCTTCAGGGCGACCAGGGTGTGCAGGCCCCGCGACCAGACGCGGCCGGTGGCGACGCGGCCGGTCACCTCGTCCAGCAGTTCGATCGCACCGTCGCGCACCAGGTAGTCGAGGTTGCGCCGGCAGGCGTGCAGCGCCGCCAGCGCCAGTTGCACCGCCTCGCGCCGGTAGCGCGGGCGCTGCCAGGGCCCGCCCAGGCCGTGGGCCAGCGCGGCCAGCCGGTCCTCGCCCGCGGGTTCGAGCACGGCGCTGCGCTCGGCGGGCAGCGGCCTGAAGTCGCGCCCGGGCTCGAGCTGCCGCGCCAGCGCCAGCGCCTGCCACAGGAAGGCGCGCCGCGCCGCCTGCGGCACGCCCTGCGACAGGATCAGCGGCACCTCGGCCTCGTCGAGCAGGATGCTGTCGGCTTCGTCGAGCAGCGCCATGCACAGGCCGCGCATCAGCGGCGGCGGCGCGGCGCGCCCGCACAGCGCGGCGGCGGCGCGCTCGAAGTCGTGCGTGCGCGCCTGTGCATGGCGGTCGCGCAGGTAGTCGAAGGCCAGCGCCTTGGCGGTGGCATAGAGGATGTCGTGGCCGTAGGCCTGGCGCCGCGCCGCGTCGTCGCCGCCCGCTGGCAGCGCGCTGGCGCGCAGGCCCAGCGCGGCGTACAGCGGCGCCAGGCCGGCGGCGTCGCGCGCCGCCAGGTAGTCGTTGGCGGTGACCACGTGCACCGGCACGCCGGCCAGCGCCGCCACCGCGGCGGCCAGCGCGATGGCCAGCGTCTTGCCCTCGCCGGTGGCCATCTCGGCCATGCGGTTGTCCAGCAGCGCGGCGGCGGCCAGCAACTGGCCCGGGCGCGGCGTCCAGCCCAGGGTGGCGGCGGCGCAAGCAGCCACCGCGCCCAAGGCATCGGCCGTGCTTTCGGGCCGCAGGCCCTGGCGCCGCAGGCGTTGGCGCAGCGCCTGCAGGGCGGCAGCCTGCGCGGGCGCGTCCAGCGCCTGCCAGTGCGCGGCCTGCGCAGCGGCGGCGGTGGCCACGCGGCGCAGCCGAGCCTGCGCGCCGCCCCATGCCGGCCCGCGCCAGGGCGGCGCGGTGTCCTGGGCGGGCCGTTGCGGCTGCGCGCCCCAGACCGGGCCGGGGCGCGGCAGCAGCGTGGCGAGTGCGCTCATCACGGCGGCTCAGAACTGCGGGTTGAAGTGGCGCCGCGCGGCGCGCTGCAGCGCCTGCGCAAGCTGCCAGCCGAGCGGCGCCAGGCCCGCGTCGAAGCGCACCCAGGCGCGCTCGCCGATGCGCTCGGCAATGTGCTCGGTGTGGCCGCCGGCCGGCCCGGCCGGCTGCAGGTCCAGCAGCACATCCAGCAGCACCACCGGGCGCAGCGGGCGCAGGTCGTCGCTGTCGCGCGGGTCGGTGGCGATGCTGCCGCCGTGGCGCTGGCTGAGCGCCGCGCTGGGCAGTTGCAGCACGGCGCCGCCGCCGTCGCCCAGCAGCGTGCCGCCGTGGGCCTGCGCGGGCGCTGCCGCCAGGCGCACGCTGATGCCCTGCTGGCCGCGGCGCAGTTCGTCGAGCTCGGATTCGGGCAGCGCGGCACGCACCCGGGTGGCCTCGTCGGTGAGCACGCGGCCCAGCAGTTGGCCGCGGCGCACGAAGCGCGCTCCCAGGTCGGCGGCCTGCGGCAGCGCCAGCCGGCCCGCCGCCTGCGCGCGCACGTCCAGCGCCTGCACGCGCTCTTCCAGGCGCTCGAGCGCCGCCTGCTCGGCCGCGAGTTCGGCGCGGTTGTCGCCGGCGCGCGTGCTGCCCGGCGGCGCGCGCCGCTCGGTGCGCGCCTGCACGCCCTCGGATTCGAGCGCCGCCACGCGCGCCTGCTGGCGCAGCAGGTCGGCCTGCAACTGGGGGTTGACCAGCCGCAGCACCACCTGACCGGGCAGCACGGCGCTGCCGTCGGCAAGCTCGATGGCCTGGACGAAGCCGTCCTCGGCGCTGCGCAGCTGTGCCTGGTCCGAAGGCCACACCACCGCCTGCACCAGGGTGTGGCGCGGCAGCGGCAGCAGCAGCGCCACGGCCAGCGCGGCCGCGCCGGCCTGGGCCATGCGCCGCCAGCGCCGCGCCGTGGCGTCCTGGCCCAGCGCGGCGCGGGACAGCTGGCGCAGCAGGCGCAGCGGCGGCGCCAGCAGCAGCTGCCAGCCCAGCAGCGCGCCGCACAGCAGGCCCAGCACCAGCGACAGGCCCCCCAGCCAGACAACAGCCAGCGCCACCACCAGCAGCGCGTACAGCCAGGCCAGCGGGCCGTAGGCGGCCAGCCAGGGCGCCTCGCCGCGCGCCACCGGCATGGCCTCGGCCCCGGGCAGGCGCAGCCCGCGGCGCAGCAGCAGGTCCAGCCACCACTGGCGGCTGCGCGGGCCCAGGTTGGGCAGCTCCAGCGCGTCGCAGAGCATGAAGTAGCCGTCCAGCCGTTGCAGCGGGTTGGCGTTGAACAGCAGCGTGGACACGCCGGCGATGCACAGCGTGACGAAGGCCACGTCGCGCGCCAGCCCCGCGTCCAGCAGCAGCCACAACGGCAGCGCGACGGCGGCCAGGCCGAGCTCGGCCATGATGCCGGCGGCGCCGACGGCCAGACGCTGGCGGCGCTGCGCAAAGCCGGTGGCCGCCGAGGCGTCGACATAGGGCACCGGCAGGCCCATCATCAGGGTGATGCCGGCCTCGCGCACCGGCCCGCCCCAGCGCCGCACCGCCAGGCCATGGGCCAGTTCGTGCAGCAGCTTGATCGGTGCGTACAGCAGCAGCGCCAGCAGGCCGAAGCGCGGCGTGTCCAGCCACAGCCGGCCATGCGCCCACAGCGCCGGCGCGTGCAGCAGCACCAGCAGCAGCAGCAGCGCCACCGCCCCCAGCCACAGGCGCAGTGCCGTGCGCGAGAACAGCGCGTTCTGCGCGAAGGCCAGGCGGTCGAGCAGGCGCGACGGGTCGGCCAGGCGTATGCGCCAGGCCAGCAGGCTGCGGCCGCCGCGCGGCCGCGCCAGCTCGTCCAGGTGCGGCAGCAGCCGGGCGAAGTCGGCCGGCCGGTCGATCTGCACCATCGCGGCTTCGCGCAGCCGGGCCAGCAGGTCGATCAGCTCGTCCTGCGTCGGCGGCTCGCCGGGCAGGGCCTGCAGAAGATCCCACAGCTGCTGCATCGTGCGCTGCCCGTCCAGGCGGCCGGCGAAGGCGTAGCCGGCGGCGTTGAGGCGCAGGCTGCGGCTGCCCTGCGGGTCCAGCAGCAGCACCCAGCGTTCGCCGCGCAGCCGCTGCCGCTGCAGGCGCAGCTGCGGCGACAGGCGCGGCCGGAGGTCGGCAACGCGGTGCCAGCGCGGGCTGTAGAGCGTCGTCACGTCAGTCCTCGGTCGCGGCGGACACCGCAAGCGACGAGCTCCCAGCGGACGCCGTGGAACCGGCTCTGCCGGGCCACTGGCGTCGCCACCCCGGGGGGGGAGGCGCCGCAGGCGCTTCGGGGGGGGTCATGCGATCCAGGACCACCAGGCCACGCGCAGGCGTGCGGCGGCATGCCCCAACCACACCCACAGCGGCGGCGTGCGGTCCACCGCCAGATCGGCGCGTCCCAGAAGCCCCGGCCGCAACGCGGCGGCGGGCGCCACCAGGCGCGCCTGCACTTCGAAGACGTTGCGCCCTTCCACCGCCTTGGCCAGCGGACCGATGCGTTCCACCACCAGGTCTTCGCCGCCCCAGGGCAGCGACGACAGCGACAGCCGCCCGGCCTGGCCGGGCTGCACGCGCGCGATGTCGGTCTCGTCGATCTCGACGATGACGCGGTGCCGGTCCAGCGTGGCCAGCGTGAGCAGCGTGTCGCCCTGGCGCACCGGGGCGCCGATGGACTGGCTGAGGTCGCCCTGGATCACCAGCGCGTCGAAGGGTGCCACCACGCGGCCGCGCGTCAGCTGTTCGTCGACCAGCGCCAGCTGGCTCTGTGCCTCGTTGGCCCGCGCCAGGCTCACGGCGGCCTGGGTGCGGTCGGAACGCGCCATGGCGGCGGCGTAGGCATTCTCATGCTGGGCCAGCTGGCTGCCCCAGCGCTCGCGCTCCAGGCGCAGGTCGCCTTCGAGCAGGTCGACCAGTGCCGCGCCGGCCTTGACGCGGTCGCCGGGGCGCACATGAGCGGCGCCGACAAAGCCATCGGTGGGCGCCGCCAGCACGCGCTGCTCGGCGCCCTCGACGCGGGCGCGGCCGCTGACCGCGTGCTCCAGCGGCGCCAGCGCCACGAAAGCCAGGGCCAGCGCCGCGGCGGCCGCCAGACGGCGCCGCGCGCGGCGCTCGGGCCGGCGCCAGTCGCCGACGATGCGACGCGCATCGGCCCAGGCCTTGCGGTGCCAGGGCTGCGCGCCCTGGTGCATCCAGCGCAAGGCCGGCACGGCCAGCGACAGCAGAGCTTGCAGCTGCTCGAGCTCGGCGCGGCTGAAGGGCGGGCCCCGCTCGCGTTCGACGCACAGGGCCGCGAAAGGCTGGCCGTCGCCGCCCAGCGGCAGCACCGCCACGGCGCCGCCCAGGTGGTGCTGCAGCGCGCGGATCTCGATCTGGATGGCCGTGCCGGCGTCCGGCGCATCGGTCTCGGCCGGCGGCCAGGTGGCGCTCAGGGCCTGTTCGATGGACTCGTCCATCGCCCCGAGCAGCTTTTGCGGCAACTCGGCCTGTGGCTGGGTCAGGTCGAGGTGCGAGCTGGCCAGCAGCGTGGTGCTGCCGGCCTGGTGCAGGCCCAGGGTGGCGCGGCTGAGCCGGCCATCGCGGGCCAGCGCGGCCACCAGGCGGTGCGCGGCGTCGGCCAGGCTGGTGGCCGCCAGCACCTGCGCATACAGCTGCAGCACCGCGGCCGGGTCGGGCCTTGGCGCTGGCGCAGCGGCACCCAAGGGCATGAAGTGCGCCAGTCCGGCGCGCGCCCACGGTTCACCCATGGCGCGCGCACCCACCCCGGCGCGGGGCGCTGGAGGGTTCTGTAGCGGGCGGGAACAGGGGCATGGTGCAGGCAGCTGACGGCGGGCGCGGCGGGGCCAGGCCCGGCGGGGGCGCCCATCGGGCTTGCGCGACCCGTTTCAGGCCCGCGCGAAAGCGGGTGCCGGACTCGGGGACGCCGTGCCATTGTTCAGGGGGCGCGAACGCCGCGATGCCGAGAGATGGGCCGGCTTCGGTGCGCAGTTCGCGGCCACCGGATGGGCCGCGCTCAGGCTGTGCGGCTAACGCGGGCCGCGCGCGGCCAGCGTGCGATCGAGGTCGTTCAGCACTTCGTCCAGCCGGCGCAGCGTGCGGCCGGCCTCGGTGCCGCCGCGCCCGACGCGGCGGCGGCCGCGCGGCAACAGCCGCCGCTTGGGATCGTCCAGCGCCGCCTCGTCCAGCGCCAGGCCGTGGCGCGCCAGCTGCTGGCGCATCAGGCCGCGGCGCGAACGCAGGTCGGCGCGCGTCTGCTGGTAGGAATGTTCGGCCATCAGGCGCCGACCGGCATAGCCGAAGGTGTTGGCCAGGAACATCTCGGGGTCGCGGTGGTCGGGCTCGAACAGCAGCACCTCGGTGCCGGGGTGGCTGGCCTCGTAGCCCTTCAGACCCAGCTCCAGGCGCGAATGGATGAGCGAGCGGAAGGTCTGGCTCAGCACCACCGGCAGGCCGCCGCGCACCAGCTGCGGGATGGGGCCACCGCCGAGCACGCGGTGGCGGCGATGGGCGTCGGGATGGTGGCTGGCGTCGAAGGGCACCAGCGGGTTCAGGCACAGCACCAGGTCCAGGCCCAGGTCGAGCAGCACGCGCGCGTGCAGGGTCTTCTTGAGCGCGCCGTCCACGTACCAGCGGCCGTCGATGGGCACCGGCGGAAACAGCCCCGGCAGCGCCGAGCTGGCGGCCACGGCCTGCGAGATGGGCACGTGGTCCCACCCGGGCAGGCCGAAGGGCGCGGCCTGGCCGCTGTCCAGGTCGGTGGCCACCACCACCAGCTGGCGCTGCAGGCGGCGGAAGTCATCGCTGCGACCGGGCACCGAGAACAGCTGCTGCAGTCGCGCCCGCAGCGGCGCATTGCTGAACAGCCCGGTGGGCAAGGCCCGGCCCAGGCGCTCGAACAGCGTCAGCAGCGACTGGCGCTCGAAGGCGAACTCGATAGTGGCCTGCGCCAGCAGCCCCGGCAGGATGGCCAGACGGCCGGCGAACTCGCCCCAGGCCGGGCGCACGAACAGGCCGGGGCGGATGACGTCCTCGCGCGGGCCCTCGTTCAGGATGAAGGCGGCGCACAGCTGACGCGGCGTCATGCCGTTGGCCAGACCCGCGGCGACAAAGCCACCGGCCGAGACGCCGACATAGCCGTCCAGCGCGTTGAAATCCAGCCCGGGCAGCGCTTCTTCGAGCGCACACAGCGCGCCGATCTCGTAGACCGCGCCCAGCGGGCCGCCGCCGGCCAGCGCCAAGCCGACACGCGGGGGGTGGGCTCGCCGGGACGAAGCTGACATCTTCAGGCGTCCAACGCGGCCGGGGCGCAGGCGCGCCCCGGGTTCTCACCGTCGTCGAATGGGCGCCGGAGCGCCCGTTGCGCCATGGGGATCAGGCGGCTTCCGCCGCGGCCGCGGCGGCCGTCTTGCGGGCGCGCTTCACCGGTGCCTTGGCGGCCGGGGCGGCGGCCTCGGCAGCGGCGGGCGCGGCCTTGCGCGCGCGCTTGGCCGGCGCCTTGGCCGGGGACGGCACGGCACCGCCCTTGGACAGCCTGGCCACGGCGGCGGCCAGCGCGTCGACGCGCTTGGCCAGTTCTTCCACGTCCTTGGCGGTGGGCACGCCCAGCTTGTTCATGGCCTTGGCGGTGCGCGCCTCGAAGATGGATTCGAGCTTGTCCCAGTTCTGGCCGGCCTTGGCGCTGACCGTGTCGGCCATGGCCGTCATGCGGCCGGTGACTTCGCTGATCTTGTCTTCGGCCATGCCCTGGGTCTTCTTCTGCAGCGTCATGCCTTCCTTGACCAGGGCCTCGAACACCTTGGTGCCTTCTTCCTGCGCCTTGGAGAAGGCGCCCATGCCGGCCAGCCAGATCTGCTGCGCCGAGTCCTTGACGGAACTGGCCAGCTGGCTGTCCATCAGGCCGTTGGCGGCGCCCTTGGCGGCCGTCTTGGCGCTGGAACGTGTGCTGGACTTTTCGGGGCTGCTCTTGATCTTCTTGACCATGGTGTGCTTCCTTGCGGTGAGAGAGGGTTCAATGGGTAGGGACGCGACTGCAACAGGCCCCCATGACCGGACTGTAGAAGTGCAGCGTGGAGAAGACAGCCTAAAAAACCTGGGGCCGTGTCTCTATCGGCCGGAGGCGCGCGCCGACCTGGGGTTAGCGCGCAACGGCCCTGCCGCCGCCTTGGCTAAGAATCCCCCGTTCGGCCGCATGCAGGCGGCAACCCACAGGAGCGCGCATGGAGTACTTCGTCACCGGTGCCACCGGTTTCATCGGCAAACGCCTGGTCAAGGCCCTGCTGGCGCGCCGCGGCTCGATGGTGCACTTTCTGCTGCGCCCGGGCAGCGAGTCCAAGCTCGACGAGCTGTACAAGTTCTGGGGCCTGTCCACCAAGGCGGCGCGCGCGCGCGCGTTGCCGGTGAGCGGCGACCTCACCAGCCCCAAGCTGGGCGTGGCGGCCGATGACATCCGCGCGCTCAAGGGCCGCATAGCCGCCGCCTACCACCTGGCCGCCGTGTACGACCTGAGCGCCGACGCCGACAGCCAGGTGCAGGTCAACATCGAAGGCACGCGCAACCTGGTGCAGTTTGCCCAGGCCGTGGACGCGCGCCACCTGCACCACGTGAGCAGCATCGCCGCCGCCGGGCTGTACGAGGGCGTGTTCCGCGAAGACATGTTCGAAGAGGCCGAGGGCCTGGAACACCCCTACTTCATGACCAAGCACGAGAGCGAGAAGATCGTGCGCAGCGAGTGCAAGCTGCCCTGGACCGTGTACCGGCCGGCGCTGGTGGTGGGCGACAGCCAGACCGGCGAGATGGACAAGATCGACGGGCCCTACTACTTCTTCAAGCTGATCCAGCGCATGCGCCAGATCCTGCCGCCCTGGATGCCCAGCGTGGGCATCGAAGGCGGGCGCATCAACATCGTGCCGGTGGATTTCGTGGTCGCCTGCATCGACCACATCAGCCACGCCGCGGCCGACAACGCGGGCAAGTGCTACCACCTGGTCGACCCCAAGGGCTACCGCGTCGGCGACGTGCTGGACATCTTCAGCAAGGCGGCGCACGCGCCCAAGATGAACCTGTTCGTCAACGCCGCGCTGCTGGGCTTCATCCCCAAGAGCGTGAAGAAGGGGCTGATGGCCTTGTCACCGGTGCGGCGCATCCGCAACGCGGTGATGAAGGACCTGGGTCTGCCCGACGACATGTTCACCTTCATCAACTTCCCCACGCGCTACGACCGGCGCGAGCTGGACCGGGCGCTGGACGGCAGCGGCATCGAGTGCCCCAACCTCAACGACTACGCCTGGGTGCTGTGGGACTACTGGGAGCGCCACCTCGACCCCGACCTGTTCATCGACCGCAGCCTCAAGGGCACGGTGGCGGGCAAGGTGGTGCTGGTCACCGGCGGCAGCTCGGGCATCGGCCTGGCGGCGGCGCACAAGTTCGCCGAGGCCGGCGCCATCACCGTGATCTGCGGGCGCGACCAGGCCAAGCTGGACGAGGCCTGCGCCGAGGCCAAGGCCAAGGGCTACGCCTTCGTGGCCTACGCCGCCGACATCGCCGACATGGCCGACTGCGACCGCTTCGTCCAGCTGCTGATAGCCAACCACGGCGGCGTGGACTTCCTGATCAACAACGCCGGGCGCAGCATCCGCCGCGCCATCGAGAGCAGCTACGACCGCTTCCACGATTTCGAGCGCACCATGCAGCTCAACTATTTCGGCTGCCTGCGCGTCACCATGGGCCTGCTGCCGGGCATGACGGCCAAGCGCAAGGGCCATGTCGTCAACATCAGCAGCATCGGCGTGCTGACCAATGCGCCGCGCTTCAGTGCCTACGTGGCCAGCAAGGCGGCACTGGACGCCTGGACGCGCTGCGCCAGCAGCGAGTTCGCCGACGTCGGCGTGACCTTCACCACCATCAACATGCCGCTGGTGCGCACGCCGATGATCGCGCCCACCAAGATCTACAACAACGTGCCCACGCTGAGCCCGGAAGAGGCCGCCGACATGATCGCCCAGGCCTGCATCCAAAAGCCGGTGCGCATCGCAACCCGGCTGGGCATCACCGGCCAGCTGCTGCACGCGCTGCTGCCGCGCGTGGCGCAGATCGGCATGAACACCAGCTTCCGCATGTTCCCCGATTCATCGGCAGCCAAGGGCGACAAGAGCGCCAAGCCGCAGCTCAGCCCCGAGGCCATGGCCATGCAGCAGCTGATGAGCGGCATCCACTTCTAGGCGCGTGGCGCCGTCGGCCGGCGCCGCTCAGGCGTCGCTCAAACGTCAGCCACCTGCAGCACCAGCTTGCCGAAGTTCTGGCCCGTGAACAGCCGCGGCAGCGCGGCGGGGAAGGCGGCCACGCCGCCTGGCACCACGTCTTCGCGGCTCTTCATGCGGCCGTCCTTCAGGTAGCCGGCCAGTTCGGCCACGGCATGCGGGTAGCGCGCGGCGTAGTCGAAGACCACGATGCCTTCCATGCGCGCGCGGTTGACCAGCAGGCTGAGGTAGTTCTTCGGGCCTTGCACCGGCGTGGTGTTGTTGTACTGGCTGATGGCGCCGCAGATGACGATGCGCGCGCGGCGGCGGATGCGCGCCAGCACGTCGTCGAGGATGTCGCCGCCGACGTTGTCGAAGTAGATGTCCACGCCCTGCGGGCAGTGCTGCTTGAGCCCATCTTTCACGCTGCCGGCCTTGTAGTCGATGCAGGCGTCGAAACCCAGTTCGCGCACCACCCACTCGCACTTGGCCGGGCCGCCGGCGATGCCCACCACGCGGCAGCCCTTGATGCGCGCCAGCTGCCCCACGGTCTGGCCCACGGCGCCGGCCGCGCCCGAGACCACCAGGGTCTCGCCCGGCTGCGGCTGGCCCACGTCCATCAGGCCGAAGTAGCCGGTCATGCCGGGCATGCCCAGCACGTTGAGCCACTGCGTCAGGCTGCCCAGGCGCAGGTCGATGCGCGCCAGTTGTTCGGCGGCCGCGTGCCAGTACTCCTGCACGCCGGGGCCGCCGCTGACCATGTCGCCCACGGCAAAGCCCGGGTGGCGCGAGGCGATGACGCGCCCTACCCCGCCGGCGCGCATCACCTCGCCGATGCCCACCGGCGCGATGTAGCTCTTGCCCTCGTTCATCCAGCCACGCATGGCCGGGTCCAGCGACAGCGCCAGCACCTGCACCAGCACGCCGCCCTCGGCTGGCGCGGCCACGGGCTCGCTGCTGAACCGCCAGTCCCCCGGTGTGGGCAGGCCCACCGGGCGCGCGGCCAGGCGCACCTGGTGGTTGACGAGCGCGGCAAGCGCGGATGGGGTCATGGCAGCCTCCGGGTGATGGGCTGGCGATGGTAGGGCGGCGCGCCGGTTGCGACCGTCGCCCAGGCGACGCCGGTATCAGGGCGCCTTGGCGATGGCCGTCACCACATGCCGGCCGTCGACGCGCTCGGCGCTGAAGCGCACGCGGTCGCCCGCGGCCAGGCCTTCCAGCAGCGCCGGGCTGGCCACGGCGTAGCTCATGCTGGTCATGGGCGGCATGTCCAGGTGGCGGATCTCGCCGTGCTTGAGCGTCACGCGGCCGCCCGCGCGGTCCACCCGCACCACTTCGCCGCGCGTGCTGGGCGTCTGCGCCCGCACGGGCGCCGCCACCACGGCCAGGGCCAGCGACCCCGCCACCATCCGCAAGAACCGGCTCCTCAGCATGCTGCCCCCGCGCCCCAGGCGCTCTCGTGACCCAGCCCCCAGTGTGCCCCAGTCGCGCCCGCCGGGCTGGCAGCAGCCGCTTTCCTACAATGCCGCACCCTTCACCGCCCGTGCAGCAAGCCATGAACGACGACCACAGCCTGGCCCACATCACCCCGCGCGACCAGGCCGAGATCCTGGCCCAGGCCCTGCCCTACATCCGCAGCTACCACGGCAAGACCCTGGTCATCAAGTACGGCGGCAATGCCATGACCGACCCGGCGCTGCAGCAGGACTTTGCCGAAGACGTGGTGCTGCTCAAGCTGGTGGGCATGAACCCCATCGTCGTGCACGGCGGCGGCCCGCAGATCGACGAAGCGCTGGCGCGCATGGGCAAGAAGGGCACTTTCATCCAGGGCATGCGCGTCACCGACGAAGAGACCATGGAGGTGGTCGAGTGGGTGCTGGGCGGCGAGGTGCAGCAGGACATCGTCGGCCTGATCAACGCCGCCGGCGGCAAGGCCGTGGGCCTGACCGGGCGCGACGGCGGCCTGATCCGCGCGCGCAAGATGAAGATGGCCGACAAGGACGACCCCAGCAAGGAGCACGACATCGGCCAGGTGGGCGAGATCACCGCCATCGACCCCAGCGTGGTGAAGGCGCTGCAGGACGATCAGTTCATCCCGGTGATCAGCCCCATCGGCTTCGGCGAGGCCAACGAGAGCTACAACATCAACGCCGACCTGGTCGCCAGCAAGCTGGCCACGGTGCTGAAGGCCGAGAAGCTGCTGATGCTGACCAACATCCGCGGCGTGCTCGACAAGGCCGGCAATCTGCTCACCAACCTGTCGGCGCGCGAGATCGACGGCCTGTTCGCCGACGGCACCATCAGCGGCGGCATGCTGCCCAAGATTGCCGGCGCGCTGGACGCGGCCAAGAGCGGCGTCAACGCGGTGCACATCATCGACGGCCGCGTGCCGCACGCGCTGCTGCTGGAGATCCTCACCGACCAGGCCTACGGCACCAAGATCCGCTCGCATTGAACACGCCGCGCGCCAGCCGCGTCTGGCTGTTCGACCTGGACGACACGCTGCACGACGCCAGTTCGGCCGTCTACGCCGGCATCAACGAGGGCATGAACGGCTTCATGGAGCGCGAACTGGGCCTGACGCGGGACCAGGCCACCGCGCTGCGCATCCACTACTGGCACCGCTACGGCGCCACGCTGCTGGGCCTGGTGCGCCACCACGGCGTGAACGCGGCGCATTTCCTGCACCACGCGCACCTGCTGCCGGGGCTGGAACAGCGCGTGCGCGGCCACCGGTACGACCTGGCAGCGCTGGCCGCGCTGCCGGGGCGGCGCTACCTGCTCACCAACGCGCCAGCGGCCTACACCGCGCGCGTGCTGGGTGTGCTGGGCATAGCCCACCTGTTCGACGGCATCTTTGCCATCGAGGACCTGCGCATGTTCGGCCAGCTGCGGCCCAAGCCCGACGCGCGCATGCTGCGCGCCATCGCCGCGCGCCTGGGTGTGGCGCCGTCGCGCTGCGTGCTGGTGGAAGACACGCTGGTGCACCAGAAATCGGCGCGCAGCATAGGCATGGGCACGGTGTGGATGCAGCGCTGGCTGCGCGGCAGCAAGCGCGCCCAGCGGCTGCGGCGGCGGCCGGCCTACGTGGACCAGCGCGTGACGCGGCTGCGCCAGTTGCGCTGAGCGCTGCAGCGGCCGACGCTGCACACTGGCGCCGTGCGGGCCGCACGCTGCCCTGCCGAAGCGGGCCTGTGTCAGTGTTTACCTGCACCAAAGCCCTTACAGGCCGTATGCCAGAATGCCCCGGCCCCCTCCTTACCCCGCCGCCACCGATGTCTGCCCTGCCCGAAGAAGTGCCCCCGGCAGACGCCAGCCCGGATGCAGCGGCACCGGCGCGCAAGCGTCCGCGCCCCGGCGAGCGCCGCGTGCAGATCCTGCAGACCCTGGCCGGCATGCTGCAGGAGCCCGGCGCCGAGCGCATCACCACCGCCGCGCTGGCGGCGCGGCTGCAGGTGAGCGAAGCCGCGCTGTACCGGCACTTCGCCAGCAAGGCGCAGATGTTCGAAGGGCTGATCGAGTTCATCGAGTCCAGCGTCTTCACCCTGGTCAACCAGATCGTCGAACGTGAAGGCGCGGGCGCGCAGCAGGCGCAGCGCATCGCCGTGGTGCTGCTGCAGTTCGGCGAGCGCAACCCGGGCATGGTGCGGGTGATGGTGGGCGACGCGCTGGTGTTCGAGCACGAACGCCTGAGCACCCGCATGAACCAGTTCTTCGACCGGCTCGAGTCGCAGTTGCGCCAGAGCCTGCGCGCCGCGGCCGAGGCCGCCGGCTCGGCCACCCCCAGCGCCGACGCGCAGGCGCTGGCCTCGGCACTGACCGCGCTCATCATCGGCCGGCTGCAGCGCTTTGCGCGTTCGGGCTTCAAGCGCCTGCCCACCGAGCACCTGGACCCGGCGCTGCAACGGCTGACGGGCTGAGCCCCGTTCCACGAGCGCCGCGGGCGGCGCAGGTCGCACCCTAAACTCGGCCGCATGAACGCTGCCTTCGAACACCTGCTGGTGCGCGCCGAGTCGCTGCTGGCGCGCCTGGAAGTCATCCTGCCGCACGCCGCCACGGCGCCCGACTGGTCGGCCTCGGTGGCCTTCCGCTACCGCCGCCGCGGCCAGGCCTGCATCCTTGAACCGGTGCGGCACCTGGCCGGCATCCGCCTGGCCGACCTGAAGGAAGTCGAGCCGCAGAAAGAGCGCCTGCTGCGCAACACCGAGCAGTTCGTGGCCGGGCGCGGCGCCAACAACGTGCTGCTGACCGGGGCGCGCGGCACCGGCAAGAGCTCACTGGTCAAGGCCTGCCTGAACGAGTTCGCACCGCGCGGCCTGCGCCTGATTGAGGTCGACAAGGCCGACCTGGTGGACCTGCCCGACCTGGTGGACCTGGTGGCGGCGCGGCCGGAACGCTTCATCATCTTCTGCGACGACCTCAGCTTCGACGAGGGCGAGCCCGGCTACAAGGCGCTCAAGAGCGTGCTCGACGGCTCGGTGGCCCAGGCCAGCGACAACCTGCTGATCTACGCCACCAGCAACCGCCGCCACCTGCTGCCCGAGTACATGCAGGAGAACCTGAGCTACCGCCACACCGCCGACGGCGAAGTGCACCCGGGCGAGGGCGTCGAAGAGAAGATCTCGCTGTCCGAGCGCTTCGGCCTGTGGATCAGCTTCTACCCCTTCAGCCAGGACGAGTACCTGGCCATCGTGGCGCAGTGGCTGCGCGCCTTCGGTGTGGCCGAGCCAGCCATCAGCGCGGCGCGCCAGGAATCGCTGGTGTGGGCGCTGGAACGCGGCTCGCGCAGCGGCCGCGTGGCCCAGCAATTCGCGCGCGACTACGCGGGGCGGCATGGCTGAGCCTGAGCGCGAGGCGGTGGACGTCGCGGTGGGCGTGCTCATCGCCGCCGACGGCCGCTTTCTGCTGACCAGCCGCCCGGCCGGCAAGGTCTACGCCGGCCACTGGGAGTTTCCGGGCGGCAAGCTCGAAGCCGGCGAGACGGTCGAGCAGGCGCTGCGGCGCGAACTGCACGAGGAACTGGGCATCACCATCGGCCCGGCCCAGCCCTGGAAGGTGGAGATCATGGACTACCCGCACGCCCGCGTTCGCCTGCACTTCTGCAAGGTACACGCCTGGAGCGGCGCGTTTGAGATGCGCGAACAGCAGGCCATGGCCTGGCAGACGCTGCCGGTGCAGGTGGCGCCGGTGCTGCCGGGCACCGTGCCCGTGCTGGCGTGGTTTGCGGCAGAGCGGGGCTTTGAGGGCCCCACGCACCTGGTCTGACCAGGCGGGTGTCCTCTGTGCAGGTGATTGCCGGCGCCGGGCATTTGCCCCTAGAGTGCCGGATGCGATGGGCCACTGCCGGGCCCGCACCGACTCCTGGAGACCGTATGCGCCGTTTGCTGATGCTGTCCCTGGTCGCCGCCAGCCCGTTGGCGCAGGCCCTCGAGATCACCTGGGTGCCCATCCTGCACAATCTGGAGCTGTTCGGCACCTGCGCCGCCGCTGCCAGCAGCGGCGACGGTCCCTGCGTCTTCCCGAGCGCAAGCCGGGGCACCGACACCAGCTTCGACGACAGCCTGCTGCCCGATGCGGCGGTGGACCGCAACGACCCGAACAACGAGATCGCCGTCGCCTTCGGTTCGGCGTCGCAGGCCACGTTCCTGCAGCCCCTGGGCGCCGACTCCGACGGTCATGTGGCCACCGGTAGTTCGATCTTCGGCGCAGGGCATGCGCAAGCCTTCGCGCTGGCGGACACGAAGTCGCGCTTCTTCGCCGACGAGGACTTCTACTTCCGCATCGACGCGCGCGTGGGCTGCGCCGTCGCCAGGGTGGTGACGGAGTGCGATTCCTTCGTCACCATCCTGGACGCCGACTCGTTGCCGACGTTCGCCTTGCGCAGCACCTTGGGGAGTGCCGGCAACTCGATGGTCGGCCAACTGCAGGCCAACCAGTTGTACACGCTGTGGGCCAGCAGCCGCGCAACCAGCATCCGCAACACGCCGGGCGATGCCTCGTCGGGCGGCAACTACAGCCTGCAGTTGCAGTTCGCCACCGGCCCCATCACCACCCCGGTGGTGCCCGAGCCCGCCACCTGGGCGCTGGGGCTGGCAGGCCTGGGGGTCGTGGCCGCGGCGCTGCGTCGGCGCCGCCGGCCCTGAAAGGGCACGCCAGGCCGCCGCCGCCCTGACCTGGCCTGGTCTGGCGTCAGCAAGCACTAGACTTGCCGCCATGGACTGGCTGCAAGACATCAAGTGGGACCGCGACGGCCTGGTGCCGGTGATCGCGCAAGAGGCCGCCAGCGGCGACGTGCTGATGTTCGCCTGGATGAACGCTGAGGCCCTGGCCGAGACCGCCGCCAGCGGCCGCGCCGTGTACTGGAGCCGCTCGCGCGGCCGCCTGTGGCGCAAGGGCGAGGAATCCGGCCACGTGCAGCAGGTGCACGAGATCCGCATGGACTGCGACAACGACGTCGTGCTGCTCAAGGTCACCCAACTGGGTCACGAGCCCGGCATCGCCTGCCACACCGGCCGCCACAGCTGCTTCTACCAGCGCCTGCAGGGCGCCGCCTGGCAGGCGGTGGAGCCGGTGCTCAAGGACCCGGAAACCATCTACAAATGAGCAACGACACCCTGGCGCGCCTGGCCGCCATCATCGAGAGCCGCAAGCCGGCAGCCGGCGGCGACCCCGACAAAAGCTACGTGGCGCGCTTGTTTTCCAAGGGTCACGACGCCATCTTGAAAAAGATCGGCGAAGAGGCCACCGAAGTGGTGATGGCCGCCAAGGACGGCGACCGCGCGCGCATCGTGGGCGAGGTGGCCGACCTGTGGTTCCACAGCATGGTGGCGCTGGCGGCGCACGGCCTGGCGCCGGCCGACGTGCTGGCCGAGCTGGAGCGGCGCGAAGGGCTTTCGGGCCTGGAAGAATTTGCGCTGCGCAAGGTGCAACAACGTGAAGGAGAGGGTTCATGAGCGAAGTCATCGTGCCGGGCAACCAGGGCGCGCGCCACGCCGACCTGCGCCTGATCACGCACGTGCTGTACGCGCTGCACATGGTGTCGTGCTTCTCGGGCGGCGTGTTCGCGGTGGTGGCCGTGATCGTCAACTACGTCAAGCGCGGCGATCTGCCCGACGACTTCTACCGCAGCCACTACCGCTGGCAGGCGCGCAGCTTCTGGTTCACGCTGCTGTGGCTGGCGCTCACGTCGCCGCTGTTCCTGCTGTTCTGGGTGCCGGGCATGGTGGCCTGGGCGGTGGTGTGGCTGTGGTACCTGTACCGCTTCATCCGCGGCTGGCTGGCCTTCCACGAGAACCGGCCCATGCCCATGCCGGCAGCTTGAACCCCGCACACCATGAACGCCGACCCCAACTGCATCTTCTGCAAGATCATTGCCGGGCAGATTCCGGCCCGCAAGGCCTATGAAGACGACGAGCTTCTGGCCTTCCACGACATCCACCCCTGGGCGCCGGTGCACGTGCTGGTGATTCCCAAGGCGCACATCGCCTCGCTGGCCGACGTGGGCCCCGGGCACGACGCGCTGCTGGGCCGCATGCTGGGCCTGGCGCCGCGGCTGATGCGCGAGCTGGGCGTGAGCAACGGCTTTCGCACGCTCATCAACACCGGGCCCGACGGCAAGCAGGAGGTCCCTCACCTCCACATGCACGTCATGGGCGGGCCCCGGCCCTGGGCCAAAGGGTGACATCGCCCGCCCCGTAGAATTGCGCATCGGAATCGCAGGAGATCGGTCATGGGTGGATTCAGCATTTGGCATTGGCTGATCGTGTTGCTGGTGGTCATCGTCATCTTCGGCACGAAGAAGTTGCGCAACATCGGCTCGGATCTGGGTGGTGCAGTCAAGGGCTTCAAGGAAGGCATGCGCAGCGGCGGCGACACGCCCGAGGACGCCCCGGCGGCCCCGCCGCAGCAGGTGACCACGGTCAAGCGCGCCGACTCGCAGACGGTGGACGTCGAGACCAAGGCCAAGACTTGACCGGCCCCGTGCTGGCCGCCGCCCCGCGGCGGCCACGCCGCGCCTGCCAGCCCACACCATGATGGACTTCGGGTTCGACAAGATCGCCCTCATCGGCGCGGTGGCGCTCATCGTCATCGGGCCCGAGAAGCTGCCCAAGGTGGCGCGCACCATCGGCCACCTGTTCGGCAAGGCGCAGCGCTACGTGGCCGACGTCAAGGCCGAGGTCAACCGCTCGATCGAGCTCGACGAGCTGAAGAAGATGAAGTCGCAGATCGAGGACGCGGCGCGCAACGTCGAGAACACGGTGCGCAGCGAGGTGCAGTCGGCCCAGGCCTCGTTCGAGACCGAGTGGAGCAGCGCCACCGGCAGCGGCGGCAGCGAAACCGCCGCCCTGCCCTTCGAGCCCCTGCCCACGCCACCGCCCAACTACCGCAACCCCGGCAAGAAGTGGCGCCTGAAGCGTGGTGCCACGCCGCAGTGGTACAAGCAGCGCACGGGCGTGCGCACCCATGCGCAATCGGGCGCGGCGCGTGTGGCGCGCTTCAGACCGCCAGGCCTGAAGACCCCCCGATGAGCGACGCACGGCCGTTCCGAAGTCGCTCGCGCCCCCTCGGGGGGCCGGCGCGCAGCGCCGTGGGGGCCAGATGAGCGAAGCGCCCAAGAAGGACGAACTCGAAGGCTCCGAAGCCCCGTTCGTCTCGCACCTGATCGAGCTGCGCGACCGCCTGGTGCGCGCCGTCATCGCCATCGCCATCGCCTTCGCCCTGCTGGCCTTCTGGCCCGGGCCGGCCGGGCTGTACGACCTGCTGGCGGCGCCGCTGGTGGCACACCTGCCCAAGGGGGCGACGCTGATCGCCACCAACGTCATCTCGCCGGTGCTGGTGCCGCTGAAGATCACGCTGATGGGCGCGCTGATGCTGGCCCTGCCCTTCGTGCTGTACCAGCTCTGGGCCTTCGTGGCGCCCGGGCTCTACTCGCACGAGAAGCGGCTGATGCTGCCGCTGGTGGTATCCAGCACCGTGCTGTTCGTGGCCGGCGTGGCCTTCTGCTACTTCCTGGTGATCCCGGGAATGAGCAAGTTCATCCAGGCCTTCGCCCCGGCCACCATCACCGCCGCGCCAGACATCGAGCAGTACTTCGGCTTCGTGCTCACGCTGTTCCTGGTGTTCGGCATCGCCTTCGAGGTGCCGATTGCCGTCATCGTGCTGGCCCGCATGGGCGTGGTCACCATCGAGCAGCTGCGCAAGTGGCGCGGCTATTTCATCGTCGGGTCCTTCATCGTCGCCGCGGTGGTGACCCCGCCCGACGTGATCTCGCAGCTGGCGCTGGCCATTCCGATGTGCATCCTGTACGAGGTCGGCATCATCGCCGCCCAGGTCTTGATCAAGACCACCAAGGCGCCGGAGGACGCGGCCGAGGCCGGGGACAAGCCGGCAGCCTGACGGCCCGCGCCGTGACTCGTCGGCGCCAGCCTCGGAAGTTGGGCAGATGTCGTCCGAGGGGCGCAAAGCAGCATCGGCGCCAACACCGGGGTTGACCACACGATGACGCTCTTCGACACCCAGGCCCTGAATCCCGGCGTGCGCCGCCGCGAGGTGCTGGGCTGGGCGATGTACGACTTCGCCAACAGCGGCTACACGACGGTGGTGCTGACGGCAGTCTTCAACGCCTACTTCGTGGGCGTGGTCGCGGGCGGCGCCGCCTGGGGCACACTGGCCTGGACGCTGACGCTGGCCCTGAGCAACGCGCTGGTGATGCTGGCCACGCCGCTGCTGGGTGCCTGGGCCGACGCCCGGGCCCGCAAGAAGCTGCTGCTGGCCGCCAGCACGCTGGGCTGCGTGGCCGCCACCGCCGCGCTGGCAGGCGTCGGCCCGGGTGACCTGCTGCTGGCCGTGGCGGCCATCGTCGTGTCGAACTTCTGCTATGCGGTGGGCGAACAGCTCACCGCCGCCTTCCTGCCCGAACTGGCCCGGCGGGAGGCGATCGGCCGTGTCTCGGGCTGGGGCTGGAGCCTGGGCTACTTCGGCGGCATGTTGACGCTGGGCCTGAGCCTGGCCTACGTGCTGTGGGCCCAGGGCCAGGGCCTGCCGGCCACGCACTTCGTGCCGGTGTCCATGCTGATCACCGCCGTGGTCTACGCGCTGGCGTCGCTGGCCACCTTTGCGCTGCTGCGCGAACGCGCCCGCGCCCAGCCCGACGCCCGGCTGCGCGGCGCCACGGCGCTGGCCTGGGCGCGGCTGCGCCACACCTGGCAGGAGGCCGCGCGCTACCGCGACTTCCGCTGGCTGCTGGCCTGTGCCGCGGCCTACCAGGCAGGCATCTCGGTCGTGATCGCGCTGGCCGCCATCTACGCCGCCGAGGTGCTGGGTTTCCAGCAGACGCAGACGATGGCGCTGATCTTCCTGGTCAACATCGCCGCGGCCGCGGGCGCGTTCGCCTTCGGCTACTGGCAGGACCGCATCGGCCACCGTCGGGCGCTGACGGTCACGCTGTGGGGCTGGGTGGGCATGACGGCACTGGCGGTGGTGGCCACCACGCCCGGGCCCTTCTGGGCCGCAGCCGTGCTGGCCGGCTTGTGCATGGGGTCCAGCCAGAGCGCCGGACGCGCGCTGGCCGGGCTGTTCGCGCCGGCCGACCGCCTGGCCGAGTTCTACGGGCTGTGGACCGTTGCCACCCGGCTGTCCGCCATCGCCGGCCCGCTCACCTACGGCCTGATCACCTGGGCCACCAGCGGCAACCACCGGCTGGCCATCGGCGTAACGGGGATCTTCTTCCTGCTCGGGCTGGCGCTGCTGCGCCGGGTGGACGTCGCCCGCGGGCAACAGGCGGCGCAGGAGATCGGGCCGATGCCCGTTCGCGCGCAATGACCCGCGGACGCGGGTAGCCCCGCCCCAGCCCGGCGGCACGGTCCGCGCAGGCTGCGGCCCTGCGCGAGCAGCTACCCTGGGCGGCAAAGGCTAGTTCGTGATCAGCAGATAGACCGTCGCGACCTGGGCTGAATCGAAGGTGGACGTGGCCACCAGCGTGACCTCGATCGGCGCCGGCATCAGGAACGCCGCAAAGGTGTCCACCGCAACCCTGGAGTCGCTCAGGGTGGTGGCCGTGATCTCGGCCCCCGCGTAGAAGACCCGTGCACCGCCGCTGACAGCAGTGCCCCCGACGTACAGGGTCCAGATGGCGGGCTCGCCCGCATCCAGGACGACGGATTCACCGGCACGAACATCCAGATCCAGTGAACCGCCCGAGGACACCGGCGTATCGCTGACGAACTGGCCGCCGACGCTGACACCGATGTTGAAATTGCCCTGGGAGTCGGCATAGCCACCGCCACCGCACGCAGCCAAGGACCACACAGCCGCGCAGGTCGCGACCACCCCGATCCAACGGCGCGCGCGCAGCCGGCTGCTCGAACCCTGGGCACCGACTTCAGCGCTCGCCTGGCGGCTCTTGAACATGTGATGTCTACTCCATTGCGCTGGGAGCCGAACGTTTCGGGCAAGGCCGCCGCATCCACCGGACCGCGGACGTCCCGAGACGAAGTCCTCGGGAACCTCGGCCCGAGTTCGTCCTTGCGCGGGCCCATTGAATGTCGATGTGCCGACCCGGCGGCGCGATCAGCGGACACCTCTGCGCCGTGTAGTCCTTCAGGCCGTCCAAGGCGGTGTCCGACGACGCCCGCTCAAGACCACCAGGGCGCAGCAAGACGCAGCCAAGGCCGGGGACGGGCCGGCGGCCTGACGGGGAGCCGCTACTTCACCCAGGTATTCAGCTGGATGATCGGCAGCAGCACCGCCAGCATGATGACCACCACCACCAGGCCCATGCCGACGATGAGCAGCGGCTCCAGGATGGTGGCCGCGGCCATGGCGCGGCGTTGCACCTCGGCCGAAAGCTGGGTCGAGGCGCGCGCCAGCATCTGCGGCAACTGGCCGGTCTGTTCCCCCAGACGCGCAAACATCGCCAGCAAGCCGGGGAATCGCTTCTTGGCGGCCAGTGCACTGGCCAGCGGCGCGCCTTCACGCACCTGGGCCAGCGCGTCCAGCGCGTCGTTGCGCATGGCGCGGTTGCCCAGGGTTTCGGCCGCGGCCTGCAGTGCCTTGAGGATGGGCACGCCGGCCCCGGCCAGCATGGCCAGCGTGCCGCCGAAGCGCGCCGCGTTGTAGCCGCGCGCCAGCCGGCCCAGCAGCGGCAGGCGCAGCAGCGCGGCGTCGCTGCGCTCGCGCAGGCCTTCGTTGCGCCGCGCCAGGCTGAACAGGCCGATCGCCGCGGCCACCGCCAGCGCCAGCAGCCAGCCCCATTGGCGCAGGAAGGCGCTGATCGAGAGCATGGCCACGGTCAGCGCCGGCAGCGCGCGCTTGGAGCTGCTGAAGACGTTGGCGATCTGCGGCACGACCCAGGTCATCAGCACCAGCACGATGACCAGGGCCACGGTGGAGACGATGGCCGGGTAGAGCATCGCGCCCAGCACCTTGGCGCGCAGCGCGTGCTGCTGCTCCAGGTCGTCGGCCAGGCTTTCCAGCACCTGACCCAGCGCGCCGCTCTGCTCGCCTGCGGCCACCACGGCGCGGTAGATCTCGTCGAACTCGCGCGGCGCGGTGGCCAGTGCGCGCGCAAAGGAGCTGCCGGCGTTGACCTCGCTCTTGAGATGCGCCACCAGCTCGCGCTGGCGATCGCTTTCGGATTCTTCGGCCAGCGCGGTGAGCGCGCGTTCCAGCGGCAGGCCCGATCCCACCAGCCCGGCCAGCTGGCGCGTCCACACGGCGCGCTCGGTGGCCGAGAACACGCGCCGCGTGAAGCGCGGCGCCGTGCCGTCGCTGGTGGCCGCCGTCACCGGCAGCACGGCCAGCGGCACCAGCTCGCGCGCGCGCAGTTGCTGGCGCGCGGCGCGGGCGTTGTCGGCCTCCAGCAGGCCGTTCTGGGCCTTGCCGGCGGCGTCCAGCGCCTCGAAACGGTAGGCGGGCATGGCCGGGCTCAGTCGCGCGTGACGCGCACGACTTCCTCGAGCGAAGTGACACCGCTGCTCACCAGGCGCTCGCCGTCTTCGCGCATCGAGCGCAGCCCGGCGGCGCGTGCCGCGGCCTGCAGTTCCTGCTCGGCGGCGCGGTTGTGGATCAGCGCCTGCACCTTGTCGTCCACGGTCATCAGCTCGTACACGCCGGTGCGGCCCTTGTAGCCGGTGTTGCCGCAATGGGCGCAGCCCATCGGGTGCCAACGTCCGTCCTCACCCTGGCGCCGGCATTGCGGGCAGAGCTTGCGCACCAGGCGCTGCGCCAGCACGCCCAGCAGGCTGCTGCTCAGCAGGAAGGGCTCGACCCCCATGTCGATGAGCCGGGTCACGCTGCTGGGCGCGTCATTCGTGTGCACCGTGGCCAGCACCAGGTGGCCGGTCAGGCTGGCCTGGATGGCGATCTGCGCGGTCTCGAAGTCGCGGATCTCGCCGATCATGATGACGTCCGGATCCTGACGCAGGATGGCGCGCAGCGCCTTCGAGAAGGTCAGGTCGATCTTCGGGTTGACCTGGGTCTGGCCGATGCCCGGCAGTTCGTACTCGACCGGGTCTTCCACCGTCAGCACGTTGGTCGTGGCCGTGTCCACCCGGCCCAGGCTGGCGTACAAGGTGGTCGTCTTGCCCGAGCCGGTGGGCCCGGTGACCAGCAGGATGCCGTGCGGCTGCTGGATCAGGTGCGCAAACGATTCGAGCACCGCCCCGTCCATGCCCAGGCCTTCGAGCGTGAAGCGGCTCTCGGTCTTGTCCAGCAGGCGCAGCACGGCGCGCTCGCCGTGCGAAGAAGGCAGCGTGGACACGCGCACGTCGATGGCGCGGCCGCCGATGCGCAGGCTGATGCGGCCGTCCTGCGGCAGGCGCTTCTCGGCGATGTCGAGCTCGGCCATGATCTTCAGCCGGCTGATCAGCGCCGCGTGCAGCGCCTTGTTGGGCTGCACCACCTCGCGCAGCGTGCCGTCCACGCGAAAGCGCACGCTGCTGCTGCGCTCGTACGGCTCGATGTGGATGTCCGAGGCGCCGTCCTTGGCGGCCTGGGTCAGCAGCGCATTGAGCATGCGGATGATGGGCGCGTCGTCGGCGGCCTCCAGCAGGTCTTCCACCGCCGGCAGGTCCTGCATCATGCGCGACAGGTCGACGCCGCTTTCCACCTCGCCGATGACCGCGGCCGCGCTGCTTTCACCGCCGGCATAGGCCGCGGCGATGCGCTGGCCCAGCGTGGCCGAGGCCTCGCGCTCGAAGCGCAGCACGTCGAACAGCCGCGTCACCTCGGCCAGCGCCGCCAGCGGCGTGGTCTCGCCGGCCCACAGCAGCAGGCGCTCGCCGTCGTCCTCGAGCAGCAGCGTGTTCGCCTTGGCAAAGGCGTAGGGCAGCGGGTGGCGGGTGGCCATGGGATCAGGGGGCCCGGGTCGGCTCGGCCGGCGCCAGCGGCGGCGGCGTCTCGCCAGTGGCCGGGCGCTCGGAGGGCCGCGCCGGCAGCACCGGGGCCTCGTTGATGGGCAGCACCACGCTGGGCGAAGGCTGGGCCTCGCGCTGCAGGTTGCGCATCTGCTCGTAGCGGTCCAGCGACAGGCGGTTGCTGCTGTCGGCGTCGCGCATCACCACGGGCCGCAGAAAGACCATCAGGTTGGTGCGGCGGCGCTCGCGGCTTTCGCTGCGGAACAGCGCGCCCAGGAAGGGGATGTCGCCCAGCAGCGGCACCTTGCTGTGCGTGGTCTCGAAGCGGTCTTCGATCAGGCCGCCCAGCACCAGGATCTGGCCGTCGTCGACGACCACGTTGTTCTCGATGCTGCGCTTGGTGGTGGACGGGCCGGCGTTGCTGGTGCCGGCCGCGGTGTCGGCCTTCACGGTGCTCTGCTCCTGGAAGATCTGCATGCGGATGGCGCCGTTCTCGCCGATCTGCGGGCGGATGCGCAGCGTGATGCCCACGTCCTTGCGCTCGATGGTCTGGAAGGGGTTGGTGGTGGCGCCGCCGGTCTGCGTGAACTGGCCGGTGATGAAGGGCACGTTCTCGCCGACCACGATCTTGGCCTCTTCGTTGTCCAGCGTGATCAGGTTGGGCGTGCTGACGATGTTGGTGTCGGTCTGCGACTGCAGCGCGCGCGCGATCGCCGCCAACGAGGTGACGCCGTTGATGGTGTTGAGCACGCCCAGGTTCAGGCCCGAACCCAGGTTGACGGAACCGGTCACCGCCGAGGTGTTGATGTCGATGATGCTGGGTCGCCCCGGCGCGCTGAAATTGGTGCCCCCCACCAGGCCGGCCTGGTCGCCGCTGCGGCCCAGCAGGCCCTGCCACTGGAAGCCGAAATCGGCCGCGTTGCCGCCCGAGACCTCGACGATCATGCTTTCGATGTAGACCTGGGCGCGGCGCGTGTCGAGCTGGTCTATCAGCGCGCGCACCTGCTTGTACAGCGGTTCGGGCGCGGTGATGATGAGCGAGTTGGTGGCCGGATCAGCCTGGATGAAGCCACCCGTCGAAGGCTGTGCCGTGGAGGTGAGCGTGCTGGTGCCGGACGACAGCCCGGTGTTGCCGGTGGTCGGGGCCGCTGCCGGCGTTGCCGCGGGTGCGCTCGGGGTGGGCGCGGCGCTGCCCCCGGCGGTGCCGAAGGCCGCCCGCACCACGGTGGCCAGGCGCGCCGCGTCGGCGTGCTTGAGGTGCACCACCCACATGCCGCCATTGGCCATGTGGCTGGGCCGGTCCAGCCGCGCGATGGTGGCGCGCGCCGCCGCCAGCTTGGCCGGGTTCGAAGCCCGCACCAGCAGCGTGTTGCTGCGCGAATCGGCCACCACCGTCAGCGCCCCGCCGGGCTGCGCGCCCGGCACGGCGGCGGCCGAGCCGCCTTCGCTGAGGCGCTGCACCAGCGGCGCCAGGTCGGCCGCCACCGCGTGCTCCAGCGGCACCACCTCGACTTCGGTGCCGGTGGGGTTGTCGAGCGCGGCGATGATCTTGCCGATGCGCGTCAGGTTCTCGGCGTAGTCGGTGATGACCAGCGAATTGCTGCCCGGGTTGGCGTTGATGGTGTTGTTGGCGCTGATCAGCGGCCGCAGCACCGCCACCAGGT
>LNFM01001588.1_pt1 | contig 50884 bp, 36 predicted proteins | sample 596031 | NCBI WGS metagenome assembly LNFM01 (sample SAMN04254537, study PRJNA301005) | activated carbon metagenome | isolation source: dual media filters at the Ann Arbor, Michigan drinking water treatment plant | place: USA: Ann Arbor | reverse complement strand
GGACTGGAGCTCGTTGATCACGATTGGTCCCATGCATGGCGGCTGTACGTCGGGAGGGGGCACTCCCGTATCCACGCCGGTATCCACGCCCGTATCCACGCCCGTGTCCGTGACGACGCCCGTATCGCCGCGGGTGTCCACGCCCGTGTCCACCAAGACGCCCGTGTCGACGCCGCTGTCCACCCTGACACCCGTATCGACGCCGCTGTCCACCATGACGCCGCTGTCCTCGACGACGCCCGTGTCGATCGGCTCGACGATGTCTGCCGTCATCGTGTCGGCCGGCGCGCGCGCGTCTGCTCGCAGGGAGTTCCAATCCAACATGCAGCCCGAGAGGGCGAGCGCGGCCAGGGCGAGGGCGGGTCGTACGGCGGGGCGGAGCATGGTTCGGACTGAAGCGTAGTGTGTAAGCGTTACGGACGCGACGATTCGACGCGCTGACCCTGACGGTCGCACAACCGACCGACGATCGCCACCAACCCCGCTCACTCCGTGATGTCGTACAGGGGCTTGTCGCGGCCCTTGCCCGGCCAGGTGTGAAGGTCACGGGGGCGGCGCTCGAGCAGCGCGATCGCGAGCGCCCACAACGATCCCAGGTGCGAAAACACGGTGAACGGCCCGAGCTCGTCCGCCCGGACGCGCACGAGGGTGTGCCGATCGCGGTCGAGCATCGACGCCACGCGGTCGACCAGCGCCCCGTGCGAGGCCTGCTCGAGCGCGATGAGCGTCGCTCGTTGGTCGAACAGCGACTGGTACGGCCCGTGCGCGAAGCCGAGCAAGTCCCACAGGGCGACCGGCGCGCACAGCGTCGACTCCATCCACACCCACGCGAGGCCCCCGTGCGTCTCGTCGTCGCCCGCGGCGCAGAGCATCGCGCGAACGTGTTCGAGCGCCGAGACGTCCATCGCGCTCGCGATCGACCGACCGACCTCGACGCCACGCTCGAAGGCGCGTTCGGCGCTCAGCGAACCACCGCCGTTCGATCGTTGAGCCGCCGCGACAGCGTCGGCGAGCGCTCGCGCGACGGTGAGCGCGCACGAGGGGCCGGTGAGGCGCACGAGCAGCGCGCCCTCGTCGGCCGGCTCGTGCGTGCACAGCAGCCACCCTTCACCGCGCGCATCGAGCGCCGCAGGATGTGACGGCGACGCGGTGACTAGAATTCGTGTGCTGCTCTTCGGCGCGCGCGCCGTCGCGATGCGCGCGTTGGGGCTCATCCCTTGCGAGAACACGACGACGCCGTCGAAGCCGAGCGTCGAGCTCGGCTGGCAGAGCCACTTCGAAAACGGGACGAACTCAGCCCTCGCAGCGCCCTCGCGTTGGATCCAGGCGGCGGCTGCGCGCGCGACTCCTTCGGATGCGCCGATGCCCGAGAGCGCCCAGCGACGAGGCGCCTCGAGCGCGCGTGCGTGCTCGGCGACAAACGTCGTCGCTGCAGCGTGCGTGCGGGCGATCGCCGAGGGCGTCTCGTCGAGCCTCGCGCGGAGGTGATCCACGGTCGGATCGGTCACGGGTCGCGAGCGTACCCCGCATCCGAGGCGCGAGGCGCGTCGGGATCGAATTTCTCCTCGCGCATCGCGGTGAAGTACGCCACCAGGTCGTCGAGGTCGGCGTCGGTGAGGTGCAGATGGGCCGGCATCGCGCCGTACCGAAAGGTCAGCGGGTTGCGGATGTACGCGCGGATCTGCTCGACCGGGCGGTACTCGGTGATGTTCTGCGGGACGTTGAGCTCGGGGCCGATGCGTCCACCCTCGCGGTTGATCGCGTGGCATCGCACGCACTCGCGCGCGAACGTCGCGAAACCGCGGCGCGCTGGCGACCCTTCTGCGGCGCGCGTGGGGACCGTGTGAGGAAAGATCGCTTCGTATCGAGCGATCTCGATCACCGCGAGCTGCCACGGTCGCGGGTGGGTCTCGAGGTTGACCTGCGACGGATGCTTCCAGACGAAATAGAACGGCGCTGGATCGGAGCGGCGCGGACCGATCGGGTCCCAGCGACCGACGTGCTCGTCGTCTGCGAACGCGAGGTAGCCGCCGCCTTCGAGCAAGCGCTCTCCCGCGAGCGGGACCGTGTAGCCGTCGCGTGCGCGCAGGACGAACGGGCGAGTGGCCAAGGGACCCGTGGCCTCGCCCTCGAAGCCGATCGCGAGGACGCGCTCGATCGGAAGCGCCCGAAACCGCTTGTCGCGCCCGTAGTACGGGTCGAAGTTGGTCACGGTCTCTTCGATCACGCGCTCGCGCAGGGCGCGGAGCGTGAGCGTTCGGACGCTGCGTCCTTCGAGGCGAAACTCGATCGTGGCGCGCTCGTCGATCGTCGGTTGCGCTGCGTCGAGCGTCGTCGTCGCGCCCGGCTCCGAGGGCGGACGACGAGCCGGCGGGCACGCCGTGACGCTGATCGAGAGCGCCAGCGAGAGAGCGGTGAGCCTCGTGTTCACGACGCGCGGACCTCGTCGGGGGCGCTGCGCCACACGAGCGGGAGAAAGACCGCGTAGTAGAGCGCGCTCGGGATCAGCCTCAGCCCGTAGCCAGCGTCGTGGCCAGAGAGGATCACGATGTCTGCCGTGGCCCACAACGCGTATTGCACGGCGACGAACGCGAAGATCACGCGCGCCCATCGAGCGAGCGAGCGCTCCGCGAGCGCGAGCGCGGGGCGCACGAGCGCGAAAAAGTACGCGCTCCACCCGCAGAGAAAGAGCAGCTCGTACGCGAGAAACAGCCGTCGTCGGTCCGCGAACACCGACGGCAGAACCTGCAGCAAGATCGCCTGCATCACCGGCACCGCGAAGGCCATCGCGATCGCGACGAGCGTCGGACGAAGCGGGTCGCGCGAGACGAACTCGCTCGGAGAGCGAACGCGCCGAACGCGCTCGAGGAGGATGATCGCCCGCGCGTCGCCGAGGATCACGAACGGGATCCCGATGTACGGTCCGAGCGCGGGAGGGATCGGCGCGCCTTTGAACGTCAGCGTCGCGTCGAGCAGGATCTCTGCGACGAAGACCAACAGAAACGCCCGCATCGCGCTCTTCGACAAGAGCACCGCCGCGAGCACCGCGACGTTGACGGCGATGTAGCTCACCGGGTCGTTCCACGGGCTTTCGTAGATTTGGCGCCACATCGCTCGACGATGCACTCCATCGCGCGAAAGCCATCAGCCGCGCAAGAGAACACGTACGTCTCTCGCGAGTCCGTGAATGTCCCGAGCGCGGGGTCGTACTACGGCGCCCAAGGGCCCCTGCCCTTGTCACTTGAACTGGTGTACCTAGAGCGCGTCCCATGTCGATTCTTGCTCCCTTGCCGTGGACGTCGAGAAAAGGCGTTCGAATCTCTGGTCGTTGGCTGGTGGCAGCGGCGATCTCGGTGGCGACGTTGCTGGGAAACCGCCGGGAAGCCAGCGCGCAGATCACCGGCTGGGCGCTCGATCGCTTCGAGCCAGCGCCCGCGGGCGACGCGTTCTTCACGACGAGCCATCCGCGCGCGCCGAGGGACTCTTCTGGCACGCTGCACGTGGGCCTCACCGCGGACTACGCGCTGCGCCCGCTGGTCTTCAACCGACCCGCAGGCTCGAGAGACCCTGGCTTCGGCATCGTCGATCACTTCGTGGTGTTTCACGCGCAGGCCGCCGCCGAGGTGTTTCAGAGGCTCCATCTCGACCTCGATCTGCCGTTCGCGGCGACGATCTCCAGCAGCGCGGCCGGGTTGACTGCCATCGTTCAAGGCGGAGTTCGAGAGGGCCTCGCGGTCGGTGATCCCCGCTTCGGACTGCGGCTGCGGCTCGCCGGACAGGCCGATCGCGACCCCCTCAGCGTGTACTTCGGCGCGCAGGGCTTCTTCGGGTTCTTGCTCTCGGCGCGGCGCACGCAGTTCGTCACGGACGAGGCGTTTCGCGGGCGCTTGTACCTCGCGTTGGCTGGGCGCGGCGGCCCCATTCGGTGGTCGTTCACGGCGGGGTATCACGCCCGTCCGCGGCTCGACATCGGCGCAGCGTTCGATCCGACGATCACGGACGGACCTGTCGTCGCGAGCGAGATCTTCGCCAACGCTGGCGTCGCGTGGACGTTCTTCATGGACCGCGCGAGCGTCGGGCTCGAGGCGTCTCTGCAAACGCCAGCCGAGCGGATGTTCGCCCGCAGCAACGTCGCAGCCGAGGTGATGGCCACCGGTCGCATCAAGCCCGCTTCGTGGGTCGAGCTCGGGCTCGGGCTCGGGCCGGGCCTCTCGCGCGCCGTCGGAACTCCTGCGTTTCGTGCTGTGTTTTCTGCGACATTTCTCGCCTTCGACGGAGCCCGAGTCCCGCGCCGCAACGCTGGTGAAGCCGACTCTCTCGCGACGCGCGAGGGTCGCGCGGCCAGCGGTCGCGCTTCGAGCGCTGCTGGAGATGGTGGATCGTCGGCCGTCGGATCGGCGACGCACCGAGCGACAGATCCCGCCGACTCCGATCCCTGTCCGCTCGGCGAGCGCTGCGACGAACGTCAGCTCGATCGGGACGGAGACGGCGTGCTCGTTCCGATCGATCGGTGTCCCACCGTCCCGGTCGGTCCCGTGGCGGATCCCACGCGCGCAGGTTGTCCCGCGCCCGACGGCGACGGCGATGGCGTCGTCGATCCGCTTGACGCGTGCGTGTCCGTCGCGGCCGGGCCTCGACCGGACCCGCTTCGAGCTGGCTGTCCGCTCATCGATCGCGACAACGACAACATCGCAGACGCGGTCGACCACTGCCCCGACGAACCGGGCGGTCCCAATCCCGACCCCGATCGCAACGGATGTCCGTCGCTCGTTCGGCTCGAGGCAGGGCTGCTTCGAATCCTCGAGCAGGTGTACTTCGACACGGCGCGAGCCACGATTCAGCCGCGCTCGTTTCCGGTGCTGCAGGCGGTCGCCGACGCGATGCGCGCGCGAAGCGACGTGCGAAGGCTCAGCGTCGAGGGACACACCGACGACCGAGGCAACGCCGAGCTCAACGTCGATCTCAGCGTCCGTCGCGCGACCGCCGTCATGCTCTGGCTCGCCTCGCACGGCGTCGAGCCGCAGCGACTCGAGGCGCACGGGTATGGACCTACCCGCCCGTTCACCGACAACCGCACGCGCGAGGGGCGCGAGCGCAACCGACGCGTCGAGTTCAGGGTCGTCGATCCCGCGCCGCCGGCTAACGCCTCGCGTCCGAGCAACGCCGCGCCGTCCACTTCCGCTGCAACGCCGAGCAGCTCGCGATGAGCGCCAGTGCGCAGACGGTCGCCACGGCGACCCGCGGGCTCTCGCTTCGCACGAAGTGGACCTTCGCGATGCTCGCGCTCGCGGTGCTTCCGCTGCTCGCGGTCGGTCCCGTCGTGTCGAGCCTTCAGCGCAAGGGTCTCTTGCACGCTGAAGAGGCCCATCAGTCGTCGGTGATGGACCATGCGGGTTCGATGCTCGAATCGCAGCTCCAGTCTGCGGGTCGCACGATCGGCGCGATGGTCAACGTCCTCGCAGAGGCGCGCATGACCGACCCTGACGCCAAGGTCGCGTTGCTGCGCGCGCTCTTGTCGCGCTGCGAAGAGCTCGACGCGGTCACGATCTATGGCCCCGACGGGAGCAAGCTCGACACGGTCATCCGAGGCGAGGGCGCAGAAGCCGCCGCGCCCGCGTCGATCGCGCGCGAGCACCGCGACTACGACGAGCGAGGGCAGTGGCTCGCGCCGTCGGCGACGCGCGATCGCGGACTCGAGCTGCAATTCGTGCAGCCGATCGTCGTTGGTGGTCAGCGCACCGGGTGGGTGCTGGGCCAGGTGCGACGGGGCGTGGTTCCCGAGATCCTCCGCTCGCTCTCTCGAGATCACTTCGAAGGGCGCGACGACGGCCTCGTGCTCGTCGGTCGAGAGCTCGAGGTCCTCGCGACCTCGCGCGCCGTCGAGGACGTCAATCTCCGCGTCGGCACATCGATGGTCGGTCGCGATATTTTTCGGGTCATTCTCTTTCCTCCCGAGCGACTGAGCGTCTTGTATCTGAGCTCTGCGGAGTTCACGCAGCCCGACGGCAGCGCTTGGGTCGGCTCGGTTCGCACCATCCCTGCGCTCAAGGTCGCCGTCTTCGCGCGGCGGCCCGCAGAGCAAGTGTTCACGTCGCTCGCCGCGACGAGGCGCGCGGTGAGCATCGAGATCGTCGCGATCGGGATCATCGCGACGCTGGTCGCCACGTGGATCGCGTCTCGCACGACGCGGCCGATCGGCGAGCTGATGAAGCTCGCCCGCGAGTTCGCTGCGCGTAAGTTCACCGCGCGCTCGACGGTCAAGACCGGAGACGAGCTCGAGGGGCTCGGCTCGTCGATGGAGGTCATGGCCGACGATCTGTCGGCTAGCGAGAAGGAGATCGCTCGCCGCGCCGGGGTCGAGAAGGACCTCTCGCGCTTCTTGCCTGCGACGGTCGCCGCAGAAATCGCCGAGGGTCGACGAAAGCTCGAGCTCGGCGGCGAGCGGCGCGCCGTGTCCGTCCTGTTCGCGGACGTCGTCTCGTTTACGCCGTTCGCCGAGCGCGCAGACCCCGAGAAGGTCGTCGAGTTTCTCAACGAGCTGTTCACGGTGCTGACCGAGGTCGTGTTTCGGCACGAGGGCACGGTCGACAAGTTCGTCGGCGACGCGATCATGGCGTTCTTCGGCGCCCCCAACGCGATGGATGACCACGGCGAGCGGGCCGTCGCGTGCGCAGAAGACATGCATCGCTTCGTCGATGCGAGCGCGCCAGAGTGGAAGCAGAAGTACGGTATCGACGTGAAGATCGCCGTCGGCGTCAACAGCGGTGAGGTCATCGTCGGAAACCTCGGCAGCGAGTCGCGCATGGACTACACGGCCATCGGCGACGTCGTAAACGTGGCCGCGCGGCTCGAGGCGCTCGCTCGGCCGGGGCAAACGCTACTCACGAGCGAAGCTGCCGGCGCGGCTGGAGACGCGTTTGAGTTTCGACCGCTCGGCGAACACCCGCTGCGCGGCAAAGAGCAACTCGTGGCCATCGTGGAGCTAGTTCGATGAGCGAGGACAAAAAGGACGGCGACTCGTCGCAATCGACCGAACCTGCGCGACCGAGCGCGCTCGAAGCGCGCGAGCGCGTGACGCGCGTGGTCGCGAAGACCGTCGACTACTCGGCGGGTGCGACCAAGCCGGACGCGCCGCTCGTGTCGATCAACGTGAACGCGAAGGTGCTGCGGGGAACGGTCGGATTCGAGGAGGTCGCGCGTGATCCAACGATGGGGGACACCGCGGTCGATCGCGTCGATCCGCGCGCGATCGCGCCCACGATCGACAGCATCGATGCAGACGGCGCAGAGGCGATCACTACGCCCGGCTTCGGCGCGGTTCATTGTCCGACGTGCGGCGCGCTCGTCCGCGCGGTCGACGCGTGCAGCGAGTGCGGGCACAAGTTCGAAGATCCGCGGCTCGGCTCGATCGTCGGCGGACGCTATCAGGTCGAATCGCTGATCGGCGCGGGCGGCTTCGGCCGCGTTTACCGAGGAATTCACCTGACGATCGGCGAGCCCGTCGCCATCAAGTTCTTGCTCGAGGAGTTCTCGGCCCGCCCCGAGCAACGCGCGCGCTTCAAGCGAGAAGCGGTCGCGCTCGCGCGGCTGAGGCACCCGTCGATCGTGGCCGTCCACGATTACGGTGAGCACCTCGGCGAGCTCTACATGGTGATGGAGCTGGTGCGCGGCACGCAGCTGTTCGATCGGATCCGCGACGAGCGCGGCGCGCTGATGCCGATCGAGCGCGTCTGCGGGATCATGGACCAGCTGTTGGCCGTGCTCGAAGTGGCGCACGGGATGGGCATCGTTCACCGAGACCTCAAGCCCGAGAACGTGATGCTCCTCGACGCTGGCGACCGCGTCGATCACATCAAGGTCCTCGATTTCGGCCTCGCGTTGATGGACGACCGCGTCGGTGGAGACCGCCTCACCGCGACGCGCTCGGTGCAGGGAACGCCGATCTACATGTCTCCCGAACAGTGCAAGGGCCGCGACGTCGGGCCGCCGACGGACATCTACGCCGCGGGCGTGATGCTCTTCGAGCTGCTGTCCGGCGACCCTCCTTTCGAGCGCGAATCCGCGCCGGAGCTCATGGCGCAACACTTGTTCGTCGAGCCACCGATGCTGAGCGAGAAGGGAGTCACCACGGTTTCGCCTGGCATCGAGGCGGTGATGCGGCGCGCGCTGGCGAAGCGCGCCGAGGATCGACCGAACGCTCGACAGTTTCGCGACGGGCTCGTCGAGGCGCTGCGGGGAATCGACGCAGTCTCGCTCGACGCCAGGCAGGTTCAGACGCGGGTCGAGCACGCCGCGCTCAGCCGCGAGGCCCGCGCGCTCATCGACGCCTCCGCGGCGCACGCCGGGCAACCTCGCGATTCCATGGCGCCTCCGGCGGCCGAGGGAACGATGCCGCGCGTGTTTCTCTGGGCGCTCGACGCAGAGCGCGCGGAGAAACTACGCAGCGCGCTCGCGGTCCACGGCGTCAACGGAGCGTTCTGGAAGGGCGAGAGCCCTCCCGACGCGGCGGCGCTCGCCAAGCGGCCGGCCAAAGTGATCATCGTCGGAGGCGAACACTCACTGGCGCGCGTGATCGCGGCGCGCGCCGGGGAGGCGACCGCGAAGCTCCCAGTGCTCGTGATCGAACCAGACGTCGCGACCCCGTCGTTCATCCGCGCGGGCGCGAGCGACGTGGCCGCGACGGGCGCCAGCGACGAGGCGATTTGCAAGCAGGTCGTGCGATTGATTCGGAGAGGTCGATGACGGGTTCGAAGGCAAGTCCGCGCGTTGGGCGCGCGCGATGGATGTGCGTCTCCAGTGGGTCGGTCAGCGGCCTGGCGCTCGTGCTGCGCGCGCTCGCGCCGAGCACAGCGTACGCGCAGGAGACGCAGGACTATCGCGTTCAACAGGGCGACACCTGTCCCGCGATCGCGCAGCGGCTCTACGGGGATGTCGGTCGAATCGATCTGATCCACCAGAACAACCCGGGGCTCGGACGACTGCCGCACAGGCTTCGTCCCGGGCAGATCCTGCGACTGCCGCGAACCGCGACCGGCGCTGCCCCGACGACCGCGGCTCGGGTGAGCTTCGTGCGCAACGAGGTCAACGCGTTTACGCCCGAGCAACACCGCGCGCGGCGCGACGAGTCGCTCTCGCGAGGACACCGGCTAGGCACGCTCGATCAGTCGACCGCCGAGGTGACCTTCATCGACGAGACTCAGCTTCAGCTCGATGAGAACACGCTCGTCGTCGTGCTCGGACGCAGCGCGCAGCGGCTCGACGCCGGCAACGCGTCGGAGACTCGCCTCGAGCGCGGAACGCTTCGAGCGAGCCTCGCCGCCCTCGCTGGCGCTGCTCCTTCGCAACCGCCCCGACAAGTGACGGTGCAGACTCCCTCGGCGACCGCGCAGGTCGGCGCGGGCTCGTCGCTCGTCAACGTCGACGCTCGCGCGAGCACCAGGCTCTCTGTGCACCAGGGCGCGTCGAGCTTGCGCGCCGCTGGACGCACGGTCGCCGTCAACGAAGGGTTTGGCTCTCGCGCCGATCGAGGCCGTCCGCCGAGGCCGCCGCAGCCGCTTCCGGCGCGGCCTGTGTGGAACTCTGCCTTCGCGCCGCTCGTTCTTGTCGATGGCGCCGACTCCGACGCGCGCACGCGGTTGCAAGCCCAGTACGGACGCGGTGCATCAGGACCCGCGCCGGTCGTATGGCACGTGCAGCTCGCGCGGGACGCGCGGTTCAACGACCTCGTCGTCGACGCACGCGTCCCGGCGGCGGTGACCAACCTCGACGCGCAAGTTGGCGCCGGCGTCTATCACGCGCGCATCTCTGCGGTGGACGCCGACGGGTTCGAAGGTCGTCCGAGCGAAGTGTCGACGGTGCGCGTCGCAGCGGTGTCGCTCGATCCGGGCGGCGCCGGTCGCCGCGCGTCGGTACGCGTCAGCAACGGCGCGTTTTGCTCGATCAACGGCGGTCCGCTGTCGGAGGTCTCCGCTCCGCTCGAGCTCTCGCCCCTTCGTCGCCACTCGCTTCGCTGCGCAATCGACGCCGGCGGAACGGGCAGCGTCGAGCGCGAGTGGGGCCCCGCGCAAGCAGGGCCCGTCGTCGTGCGAGCTCGCTCGATGAGCGCCGAGTACACCGGCTCGCAGGGCTCTCGACGGATCCTCGTCGGCGTCTACGACGCCGTCGGACAACCCGTCAGCGGCGCCGCCGTCCGCGCGCGGGCGCCGCGCGGCGTGTCGCTCGATCCGTTTCGGCCTTCGGCGCAGCGCGGCGTGTACGAGAGCGTCGCCCGTTGGTCTGGCGCTGTCGGCGCAGGCGCCGCAGAGGTGTTCGTCGGTGACGGCGACGTCGCGAGCGCAACGCTCGAGCTCGGCGCCTCGGCGCGGCCCGAGGTCGTCGCGCCGCCTCCGCCCCCGCAGCGTCCGCACGTGGGGCTCGAGCTCGCGTTCGCTGGCGACGCGATGGTGACCTTCGACCCGCGCTTTCGAACGGGCCTGGGGCTCTCGCTCGACGCGCGCGCGCGCATTCCCGCAGGGCCCGGTCTGTTGCTCGGCGCTCGCGCGGGCTACCTCCGGTTCGGCTGCTCGGGGCCGGTCACCGGCGACGTCAACGTGTTCTGCCCACCAGTGACGACCGCGAACATCACCGCGCCGCGCACGGTGGTGGGGATCGACACGTTCGATTTGGGACTGCAGGTCGGCGCGTACCTCGCCCGGCACGACGCGCCGTTGACGGGATATCTCACGTTCGTTCCGCAGTGGGTCTTTCAGCGAACGAGCGTGCTTCGCGGCGACGGCAGCGAAGTGACCTTCGCTGGATCGACGTTCTCTGCGCTCGCGATGGCCGGGGCGCAGCTTCGCATCGGGCCGGGCGGGCTCTTCACCAACATCGGCTATCGCGGAGCGGTGCTCGAGTCTCCGCTCGGGCGCCTGCCGATCGGCGGGCTGCTCTTCAGCATGGGCTACCGCGCGCTGTTCTAGCGAGAGGCTATTGTCTCGGCAGCGCGCACTGCAGGCGCGTGAAGCGGACGCGCCAGCGTCCTTCGCGCTGGTCGCGAAAGAGCACGCCGATGTCGCCGTTGGGACCGAGCGCCGTCAGCGGGTACACCGAGTCGCGCGACGCCATCGTCACGCGCTGCTCCATCGAGAGCGGGCGCAGCGACGCGTCGAACATCCGCGCCCAGATGTCGTAGCCGTCTGCCATTCGATCATCAGCCCACACGACCATCACGCGATCGCCCAGCGGCACGAGCGACGGATACCGAGAGAACGCGTTGTCCGTCGTGAGTCTCAGCGGCGCGACGAGCTCGGATCCAGAAGCGCTGCGAACGGCGCCCCAGATTTCGCGGTCGGCGCTGCGCTCGGCCGCGTCGTGCCACGCGATCACCCACCGATCGCGGTTGAACGCGATCGTCGGTGAGACGGCGTCGAACCCCATCGGCGTGACGCGAAGATCCGGAGCCATTCGTTGGAGTGCCGCGGTCAACGGCGCAAAGAAGATCGCGCGCGCTCCGGACGCGTTGGGCGTGCCCGTGCGACCGTCGAGCCAGGCGACTCCGACCGACCCTCCGCCAAACGCGAGCACTGGAGATTCGCTGTTGGCCGGGTCTCGCGTCAGTCGAACGTTGTCGTCGAGTTGGCGTCCTTCGCGGTCGATGCGCTGCAGGTAGATCTCGAAGTTTCGGCCGTTGGGATTGCCGACGGACGAGTCTCGCTCGTCCTGCCACGCGACGACGAAGTCTTCGCCCGTCCACGTGATCGACGGGTTGATCGAGAAGCCTCTCGCGAAGGAGATCCGCTGGTCCGGCCCGAGCTTCTCGCCCTCGGCGTTGAGCCTGTTGAAATAGATCTCGTAGTCGCCGTCGCGCCGGTCTTGCCAGACGATGCCGAGCTCGCGACCGGTCCACGCGACGCCCGCACCGTACGCGTCGGGCTCGCTGATGGTGATGCGTCGCGTCTCGGGGCGCTGCGCCGCGGATCCATCGGCGTTTCGTGCGGTGAAATACACATGTGCCGCGCCGCGCTCGTAGCCCCAAAACGACGCGAGGTACCTGCTGCCCGACCAGGCGACGCCCCCGACGCTCGAGGGCGCGAGCGACGGCTCGCTCACCGCGACGTCAGGCCCCGCCGGAGTGAACGTCGCGTTGTCGTCGATCACGCCGTTGCAGTTGTCGTCGCGCCCGTTGCAGACCTCGGTCGCGCCGGGAAACACCGTGCGATCGTCGTCGTTGCAGTCGTCGCCGCACGCGTCGGGCGTTCCTGGTTGCGTTCCGGGGCGCGGTCCGCGGCGGCCGTCGCCGTCGTTGTCGCGCGTCGCCATCGTGAAGGTGCACGCGCGCGTGGCCTCGTCGCATCGATCATCGGTGCATCGATCGCCGTCGTCGCACTGCACCGCGACGCCGCGGACGCACCGTTCTTCGCGGCACACCTCGACGCCAGTGCAATACCGACGGTCGTCGCAGTCCGAGTCTGTCGCACACTCGGGCGGCGGCGGAACAAGCGGAGGAACATCCAGCTCGGTCTTCGCGCCGCAGCCCGCGCCCACGACAGCCGCGCTGGCCGCGATCCAACGAGCGCTCGCTCGCAGAAACCGATCCGTTCTGTTTCGAACCACTGTTGGTGCTCTCAACTCGCGCCTCACGGTTCAGTCGCACGCGCCGAAGTCCGGCAAGTCCGTCGGCTCGCAGACGCTTCCGCGCGGGCAGCGCGGCTCTGCCCCGTCGAGTCGGCACAGCCGAAGGCAGCGCGTCCCGGCGCCGGTCGCGAAGCACGAGCTTCCTGCGACGCACGCGTTGCTTCCCTCGCACGGGGCGCCGACGGGTTGTGTTCCCGCGGGGATGCACGTCGCGCGGTAGATCTCGCGAGCGCAGCGACCCATGGGGTATTCGATGAACGGGTAGCAGGCCATGCCCGACGCGCAGCCGCGGTTCGTAAACGGATCGCACTCGTACATGCGCACGCCGTCCGTCGATCCGTCGGGGCACGGCGGCTCTCGAAACGCGTCCGGCAGCGGGTCCGGTACGTCTCGAAATCGCACGTCACGCGAAGCGTCCGCGCCGGGACCAATAGCGCCGCCGTCGATCGAGCTTCCGTCGCTTCGATCGGGGCTCACGCTCGCTGCGCACCCTGCGCTCGCGGCGATCGCGCCGAGCCACGCAGCAGTCCGCAGCAAAGATGAGCAAAACACAGAGACGCGACGAGAGAGCATGACTCGCACTACGCAGGGTGACCTACAGGGTGCGCTCTTCGCAAGCCGCCGAAGAGATTACCGCATCGATCGACGTACCGTGACGAAAGGTCTTTCGTCGAGCGCGGTCAAAACTCGACGCCTTCGGAGGGCGTGGGCCGACGACGTCTCCGTGCGGGGACCGTCGTTCGTGCTGCTGGCGTTCCGCTGTCCGCGATCGGGGGCTGCTCGTTCGAGGGGCTGCTCGCTCCGGCGTCTTGCATCGCGGGCCGGTCGCTCCCCGCCGTCGGTAGCACGGCGATCGCGTTGGGAACCTCGATGGGCGCAAGCTCCACCCGCTCGCCGCGAGCGCGTGCGCGCACCGCGACGGACGCCGCGCCGAACGCGAGGCCGATGACCACCATTCCGACCGCCACGAAGACGAGCGGGTTGGTCGCTTCCTGTGCTTGTCCATGGTGCGGAGCGTGCGGTGCTCCGCTGCGTTGTTGCTGAGCGGAGGTCGGCCCAAAGGACGGAAGCGATCCACCCGACGTGGGTGGCGTGTACGCCACGGGCGGCGGCGTCGCATACGCGTCGAACGCCACGGTCTTCGGCACTCCGTTCACGCTCGGCATGCTCGCGATCGGGGCGCTCGTACTCTGCGCGTTGGCGACGTGCGCGCTTGCGTTTGGCGCGTACGCGACCTGCGCGCTCGCGGCTGGTGCCGCTTCGGGCAGCGGCGGCATGCCCTCGACCCGACGTTGCAGCGCGATGCGCTGCGCGCGTTTGTCCGCGAGGACGTTGCACGCGAATCGGGCGACAGTGTCCTGCGACGCCGGCGGGACGCCAGCGTGTTCGAGCGCTTCGGCGAAGGCGAGGGCGGTTGGCCATCGTCGGTCTGGATCGCGGTCGAGCGCTTTGAGGATGAGCGCGTCGAGCGAGGGCGGGACATCCGCGCGAACGTGGGACGGCGCGGCGATCGGCATCTCGAGGATCTGCGCGAGGATCGCTGTCTCGACGTTGGCGTCGAAGAGGCGTCGGTTGGTGACGACCTCCCACGCGACAAGCCCGGCGGCGAACACGTCCGCGCGGCGATCGAGCGGACCTTCGAGGGCCTGCTCGGGCGCCATGTACGCGAGCTTTCCCTTCGGGAGGCCGCCGACCATCGTGCGCGTGAGTCGGCGCTCGGCGCGAGCGACGCCGAAGTCGATGATCCGCGCGAGGCCGTCGTATCCGACGATGATGTTCTGCGGCGATACGTCGCGGTGCACGAGGTTCAGCGGGGTTCCGTCGCTGTCTTCGAGGCAGTGCGCCGCGTGCAGTCCGCGCAGCGCGTCGACCATCACGCGCACCCCGATCGCGAGCGGAACGCCTCCCGCCTGCTGATACGCAGCTCGGATGAGGTCGACGAGCCGCTCTCCCTCGACGTACTCCATCGCGAGAAAGAGCGTGTCTCGATCGTGTTCGACGTCGATCGTCGGCACGATGCTGGGGTGTCGCACCCGCGCCGCCAGCCGCGCTTCATCGAGAAACATCGACACGAAGTCGCGATCACGCGTGTGCTCCGGGAGGCACTGCTTGACCGCCACCAGGCGAGAAAATCCGCCGACGCTGCGGTGCCGCGCGAGATACACGACTCCCATCCCGCCTCGCGCGAGCTCGTGGAACAGTTCGTAGCGACCCAGTCTCCGCGGCAGCGCGGTCATCGATTACGCTCTCGGGGATGGGATTGTTCGAGACAACTGGCGTCCTCTGCAAGAGAAGAGAGCCTCGATGAGCCATGTGATCACGTTGATTCCGGGCGATGGAATCGGACCAGAGGTGACCGATGCGACGCGCGAAGTGCTTGCGGCGACCGGCGTCGATATCACATGGGAGCCTCGGGAGGCTGGCGCCGCCGCGGCCGAACAGCACGGCCACCCGTGCCCCGACGAGGTCATCGCGTCCGTTCAGCGCAACCGTATCGCGCTGAAGGGACCGATCGGGACGCCGATCGGCCGCGGTTTTCGCTCGGTCAACGTGACGCTGCGCAAGGCGCTCGACCTGTACGCGTGCCTGCGACCGGTCAAGAACATCGAAGGGATCGCCTCGCGCTTCTCGGGCGTCGACCTCGTGATCGTCCGAGAAAACACCGAGGGTCTCTACTCCGGGCTCGAGCACATGGTGGTCCCGGGCGTGGCCGAGTCGCTCAAGATCGTGAGCGAGCGAGCGAGCACCCGCATCGCGGAGTTTGCCTTTCGCTACGCGCGCGCGAACAACCGCCGGCGCGTCTCGGTCGTTCACAAGGCCAACATCATGAAGCTCTCGGACGGGCTCTTCCTCGAGTGTGTGCGAAAGGTCAGCCGACGGTACGCCGAGGTCGAGACGAGCGAGGTGATCGTGGACGCGTGCGCGATGCAGCTCGTTCGCTTTCCCGAGCGGTTCGACGTGCTGGTCATGGACAACCTGTACGGCGACATCCTGAGCGAGCTGTGCGCGGGCCTGGTGGGCGGCCTCGGCGTCGTTCCTGGCGCCAACATCGGCGACGAGTGCGCGGTGTTCGAGGCGGTCCACGGCAGCGCGCCAGACATCGCAGGAAAGGGCGTCGCCAACCCCACGGCGCTGATCCTGAGCGCGGCGCTGATGCTGCAGTATCTGGGCGAACGCGAGGCGTCGGCTCGCGTCGAGAGCGCCGTTCGCAAGGTCTATCGGGAGACCACCGTTCGGACCGGTGATCTGGGCGGCAACTCGAGCACCGTCGAGTTCACCCGAGCCGTCGTGAACGCGCTCTGATCACTCGTCTTCGAATCCGTGCGCACAAATCAAACCGTGCAGCGCCAGCGCCTGCTGCGGCGTGAGCGGGTCGAACGCGAGCCCCATCCCCGGACGCACCGTCGCGCCGCCGTCGCGCACCCAACGCACGGTGGCGTCGAGCTCGAGCGGATCCCAGGTGGTCGCGCTCGCGATGCCGACGCGAAGCCGTGCCCCGACCGGCATCGGCGGATCGACAGCCACGAACACCCCGCCGAACGAGAGGTTGGCGGTGATCGCCTCCACCTTTCGCGCGCTCTTTTCGTGTTGTCGTCGCACCGTGACGCGTACCTCGATGGGGTACCGCGGGCGGAGTCGGAAGTGAGAGGCCACCGTCGCGCGGCAACGCTACACGAAAACCCCCCGCTCAGCCGAGCGAACCCTCCCACACCCGGTACGAGATCACGACTTCGTCGCCCCGCATCGGGCGGAAGCGGTTGCCGAAGAAGATGATCGAGCGCGACGCCGGGTCGTAGTCGAACCCCTCTGCCCGGTTGCGGGGAACGTCCATCCCACGCACGCGAACCTTGATCGTGCTGGTGATGGGCGATCGGTTGAGGACGAACTGGCTCGCCGCGCCGGCGATCGCGTCGACGATGCGGGACATCGCCGCGTCCACGTCGGCCTCGAACGCCATGCGCACAGCCGCAGGAGACGACGCGCTGATTTGTCGCAGCGGGATGTAGGCGCCGCGGTTGGCCTCGATCACGCAACGCGGCAGGTAGCCGACGTCGAACGCGCTGCACGCGGGTGGCATTCGCGCGTCCATGGGCTGCTCGTTGAGCAATCGCGGCACGAGGCCGAACGTCAGGATCTCGTTGCGCTGGTAGTACGCGACGATGTTGTTCAGGGTCGCCATGTCCCACGCGCCGGACGCGCTGAAGCGCATCATCGTCTGCGGGTCGACGCCAGTCCGGAAGTAGTTGAAGTCGTTGCTGCCGGGCTCGTCGGTGATGTGAAAGGCCACCACCTTCGCGCCGGCGCGGAGGCGCCACTCGGGGTTGGTCTCGCCAGCCATGCCGCGGCGGCGGAACTCGAAGTGCGCTTGAATCGACCCTGCCGTGGGCTGCTCGGAGGTCGTTCCGCCGGTCCATGTGTAGGGGCGCGCGGTGTCGGGCATCGCCGTCGGGCACGTTCCGACCGTCGAGTACTGACAGAGCTGCGCCGCGCTGTTCATGTCGCGGCCGTTGATCCAGCGAAAGCCCATCGGCCAGCCGGTCGTGGGGCTCGCCATCGTGAGGTTGGGCGGGTTGGAGTTCGCCTGAAACGCCGCGACGCGAAAATCCACGCCCGCGGTCGCCATGCGCTCGACGAAGCGCGTCGCAGTGCGTCCCACTGCCTCTTGATAGGGTCCCATCGAGCCCGACGTGTCGATCGTCCAGATGAAGTCGACCGGCGCCGTCCCTTGCTCTGCGCGGATCACCTGGCAGGCGAATCCGACGTTCTTTCCCAGCTCGGACACGCCCGTCGCGTTGGTGAGGTCGTTCATCCGAATGGCCGTGTTGATCATCGGGTTGTCGACCTGCGCGCGCGGCGCGACCGCGACGATGATGTCGACGAAGCGCATGCTTCGAAGCACCGTCGTCACGTCGACGATGAACTCTGCCGCAGCTCCCACCGTTGGACCGCCAGCGGGGGCCGCCGCGCCCGTCAGCGCCATCGTGACGCCGTCGCGCAGCGCCGAGGCGCTGGTCATACGCGCGACACGATAGGTGCTCTGGACGCCGGGAAACATCTCGTGCGTCGTGAGCGCGCGCCCCACGAGCACGGCGGTCGTCCCCGCGCCGAGCGCAGCTTGCACCGCCATCTCGACCCGAGCCGACTCGGCGCGAACATCGCCGGTCGCCGGCGCTCCGACGACGATCGCCGACACGTTGGTCGCTGGGTCGTCGAGCAGCACTGCCCCACGGTTCATCGTCCCCGGCAGCGTCCTCGCCATGCCCCAGGCCGGGTCGTGACCGACTTGAAACGCCGTCATCGGGCCGGCCTGAACGCGGACCATCGCGAGACCATCGGGCCGGCAGATCGCGACGCCTGACATGCTGTCGGGCCGTCCGTCGCCGTCGGTGTCGCCGAGGCGCGGGTCTGTTTCGCCGTTGGCGATGTCGATGATCCCGTCGCCGTTGAGGTCCTCGTCACGATCCGGAACGCCGTCGCCATCCGAGTCGTTCGACCCAGGGTTGAGCCCGCGGCAGCGCTCGCCCATCATGCATTCGCTGTCCATCGTGCACGCGATGAGCGCGCAGCCGAGCCCAGCGTCCGCCGCTCCGCTATCGACGCCAGCGTCCCCACCGGAGCTTCCGCACCGTCGCTGTCGCATGGGGTCTTCTGCGACACAGATGCGCGGGTAGCGCGCCTCGATGCCGTCGCGAATTCCGTCCATGTCCGAGTCGGGGTTGTTCGGGTCGCTCCCCAGCATGCACTCGGTCGCGTTGTCGATGCCGTCGTTGTCGCTGTCTACGCCGGACGCGCAACGATCAACCATCGTGTCCATCATCGACACCGAGCTGTCGACGATCCCGGTGTCGGTCACCGAGCCGTCGCCGGTCAACCTCATGTCTTCGGAGCAGGCCGCGAGCGCGAGCGCGAGCGGACCGAGGAGCGCGAAGTAGCGAGCGGATCGAAGCATGTTGAAAGAGCCTCCGTGGGAGTGGCGAGACGCCGCTGCAAGGTTGGCACGAAACGAGGCGGTCATCGAGTAGCCCGCTTCGACTTTTCCGAGCAGTTCGTGAGGCTGACACGCGTTCGATCACGAGCTCGAGCGCTCGACGATGCATTGCCACAGCGCGTCGACGGTCGACGAAACTCCCGCGGCGCGACGCTTGAAGACCACGTATCGTTGCGCGGGACCGTCGGTGAGCGCGACCGAGACGCAGCCCGATGGCGGCACACAAAAATCGTTGACCACCGCCGCGCCCAACCCGAGTCGTGCGCAGTGCATCGCCAGCGGCCAACCTCGCGCCTCGATGGCGACCTCGAGCCGATCGAACAGCTGTCGCTCGATCGCGGCGCGCAGCTCGCTCGGCGCGGGAGGCAACACGAGCGCAACCCCGGCGAGCCCCTGGATCTCCAGCCGCTTCTTCTTTGCGAGAGGGTGCGTACGCTCCAGGACGACGGCGGTTCGCACCGTCGCGATCGTGCGCCACTCGAGGTCGTCTGGCGGCGCTGCGCCGAGCGCGGTGACGCCGATCTGCGCCGCTGCCGATCGCACCGCCGCGAGGGTCTGTTCTCTCGATCCGAGCGCGAGCTTCGGCGACCGATGCGCCTTGCGACGAAACGCCGCGAGCGCGGGCCCGAGGAGATACAACAGCGCGCCTTCGCCCGTCGCGAGCGTGGGTTGCTCGTCGGTCGTTCTTTGCGCCAACGATGCCGCCAGCGACTCGAGCCTCGCGCGGCTGTCTCTCGCGTACGCGAGCACCGCGGTGCCCTCTGCGGTGAGCGCGAGCGCCCGCCCGACGCGAGCGTACAGCGGCGCCCCGATCGCGTCGGCGAGGCGACGGAGCTGCGCGTGGACCGTCGGCTGCGCTCGTCGCAAGCGCCTGGCGGCGCGGGTAAGGTTGTAATCGATCGCGAAAGACTCGAGCGCCTCGAGGCACTCGGGGTCGAGCGAGAGCGGCGTCGACGGCGGACGAACCATCAGAAAATCGGAGTGTATCTCAGAAAAGATCAGTTCCGCTGATCGGACCGCGTGCCAAGAATCCGGCGCAGGAGAAATCCCATGGACGAACGAACGATCGTGCAAGCGAGCAAGAAGCTCTCGTGGCTCTTGCGGCACGGCGCCCACGAGGCGGGCGTCGCGCTCGACAGCGAAGGGTGGGCCGAGATCGCCGCGGTGCTCTCGGCCACGAGGCTGTCTCGAGCGCTCTTCGACGCGGCCGTCGCCCAAAACAACAAGAAGCGCTTCGAGGTCGAAGGCAGTCGCGTGCGCGCGTGTCAGGGCCACTCGGCGGGCGTCGTCTCGCGGGACGCGGTCGAGTCGAGCTGGACCGAGCTGGCCGAGGCTGACGGAACCGTCTGGCACGGGACCAGCCTCGAGGTCATCGAGGTCATCGCGAGAGAGGGCCTCTCGCCGGTCTCGCGGACGCACGTGCACCTCGCGCAGCACACGAATTCAACGGTCGGAAAGCGCGCGAACGTCGACGTGCTGCTGGGCGTCTCGATCGCCGCGATGCGCGCCGCGGGCGAGCCGCTGTGGACGAGCCCCAACGGCGTGATCCTCGCGCGACGGGTGCCGCCGGGCGCCATCGTGGCGGTGCGCGCGGCGCATCGTCGGGCCGAGAGCGCGCTCGATCGGGTGCGAGCGCTCTTTCCGTCCGCCCGAGACTGAGCGCGACGCAATCAGATCAGAGCGCGATGCCGGGCGCGGGATAGTCCTTCAAGAAGGCCTTCACCGCAGCGCCGATCGTCGCGAGCCTGGCGTCGTCGCCCTCGCTCTTGACCGCGTCGTCGAACCACTCGGCGACCTGTCCCATGTGCTTGGGCTCGAGCCCGCGCGAGGTGATCGCTGGCGTTCCGAGGCGAACGCCGGACGGGTCGAAGGGCTTACGAGGATCGAACGGAACGCTGTTGTAGTTGAGCTCGATCCCGGCCGCGTCGAGCGCCTTGGCGGCGCGCTTTCCGGTGACGTTCTTGTTGGTGAGGTCGATCAACAAGAGGTGATTGTCGGTGCCGCCCGAGACGAGCGCGTATCCGCGGTCCGAGAGGGCGGTGGCGAGCGCCTTGGCGTTGGCGACGACGCGCTGCGCGTACGCCTTGAAGTCCTCGGTCGCGGCCTCCTTCGCGGCCACCGCGAGCGCGGCCATCTGCGAGACGTGCGGACCGCCTTGCAGCCCCGGAAACACAGCCTTGTCGATGGCTCCCGCGAGCTCTTTGCGCGTCAGGATCATGCCTCCGCGAGGACCGCGTAGCGTCTTGTGCGTGGTGCTCGAGATCACGTCCGCGTGTCCGACGGGCGAGGGGTGCGCGCCGCCGGCGACGAGGCCAGAGATGTGCGCGATGTCCGCGACGAGCACCGCGCCCACCGAGCGCGCCACGTCGGCAAACGCAGCGAAATCCCAGAGCCGCGGGTACGCCGTGCCGCCGCAGAAGATCAGCTTGGGCTTGTGCTCTTCAGCGATCTTTCGGACCTCGTCCATGTCGATTCGCTGATCGTCCCGGCGAACGCCGTACGCGCGAGCGTTGAAGTACGCGCCCGTGATCGACACGCTCCAGCCGTGCGTCAGGTGCCCGCCCGCGGGGAGGCCGAGCCCCATGATCGGGTCGCCTGGCTTGCAGAAGGCGAAGAGCACCGCGAGATTCGCGGGCGAGCCCGAGTAGGGCTGCACGTTGGCGTGCTCGACTCCGAAGATCGAGCGGATGCGCGACTGGGCGAGCTCTTCGATCGGGTCGATGAACTGCTGGCCCTCGTAGTAGCGCTTGCGGGGATAGCCCTCGCTGTACTTGTTGTTGAGGGGCGATCCCATCGCCTCTTGCACCGCGCGCGAGGCGTAGTTCTCGCTCGGGATCATCCGCAGCTTGTCGAACTGCCGCTGCGTCTCGCCGCGCACGAGCGCGAACATCTCTGGGTCTGCTTGTTCGAGGGACGGATCAAAGGTCACGGTTTGCTCCTCAGGCGCGCTCCGTTGATGGGGTGAGGGCGCCAGGCTATGCGGGCGAGGCTCGACCGCCTCGGTGTCGTCGTGATGGCAAAGTTCGCGGCTGGCCGCGAACGGCGACGGAGGATGCCACAGGCCGCGCCGGATACGATGGCGTCGAAGCGCGGGTCGCGTGGGCGCTTTTGCTGGCTCGAGAGGGCTTCACCCCGAACCCCACGTGCACTCGAACGTTGACGGTGTGAGCGCTTGGAGTTAGCGATTCGCCTCCCATGATCGACCCAGAGACCCGAAACAAGTTAGAGGACCTCGCCCGCAGGGGCGAAGTCCTCGGGAGGCATCTTTGACCTCCCGAGGTTGAAGATCCGCATCGAAGAGCTCGAGCAAAAGACGCTCGAGCCAGGCTTCTGGGAGCGCGGCGAAGCGTCCCAGAAGGTGCTCAAAGAAAAGACTCACATCGAGACCCTCGTCTCGCGCGTCGAGAAGGCTCAGCGCGAGGTGCGCGACGGCCTCGAGCTGCTCGAGCTCGCCGCGATCGAGAAGGACGAGGCGACCGCCAACGACGTGACGGCGTCGGTCCCTGCGCTCGAGCACGCAGTGCGCAGGCTCGAGCTCGAAATGATGCTCAATCGCCCCGAGGACAAGCTGGACTGCTACCTCGAGGTCAACGCAGGCAACGGCGGCACCGACGCGCAGGATTGGGCCGAGATGGTCCTGCGAATGTACCTGCGCTGGTGTGACCAACATCACTTCACCTACGAGCTGCTCGATCAGAGCGAGGGTGAAGAAGCGGGGATCAAGAGCGCGACGGTGCTCATCCACGGGCACAACGCGTTCGGCTTTCTCTCTGCCGAGCGCGGCGTGCATCGGCTGATCCGCATCTCGCCGTACGACGCGCAGGCGCGGCGGCAGACGGCGTTCGCCGCAGTTCAAGTGACGCCCGACATCGATGACTCGATTTCGGTCGACATCAAGAAGGGCGACTACGACCGCGAGACCATGCGCTCGGGCGGCGCTGGCGGCCAGCACGTCAACAAGGTCGAGTCCGCCATTCGCATCACGCACAAGGCCACCGGCATCGTGGTCAAATGCCAGACCGAGCGCTCCCAGCACGAAAACGAGCGCAAGGCGCTCAAGATGATGCAAGCGAAGCTCTACGAGCTCGAGCGCTCGAAGCGCGAGGCTGAGTTCGCCAAGAACTACGAGTCCGGCAAGATGGAGATCGGGTTCTCTTCGCAGATCCGAACCTACACGCTTGCTCCCTATCGACTCGTGAAGGACGAGCGCACCGAGCTCAAGGTCAGCGACGTGCAACGCGTGCTCGACGGTGACCTCGACGAGTTCATCGAGGGCTACTTGCTCCAGCAAATGGAGCGACGAAAGTCCGCCGAAACGCGCGACAAGATCCTGTGAACCGCGCGGCGGGCGCGAGCCCGCGATCGTCGCGTGTTTTCATGGTAGCCTTCGTTCGATGGCGCTCGAATGGATTGTTCCGATGGCAATCTTCGGCGCATTCGTGTCGTCGAGCGGCGCGACGTGGATGAAGCGTCAACGTCGGCTCGACGAGGGCAGAGCGAAGCTGCGCGCGAACGGGTGGGTCGTGCCGGTGTTCGTTCGATCGACATTTCCCATGGACATTCGCGGCGAAGCCCTGGTCGAGACCTCGCTCGATGAGGCGAGCGCGCTCGCCGCGATCGCCGACTGCGCCCTCGACGCTGGCTACGAGCGCGCCGCTGCTCAGGGGATCACCGCTGCCTATCGCCGAGGAAGCGAGTGGAAGGCGCTCTCGTCCTTCGACCTCGTCGACGTCCCCAGCGAGATCGCGCTCTGGGTCGAGTCCCCGTCGCCCGCTGGCCGCACTCGGATCCGCTGCGTCGTGACCTATCGCACCAACGCCCACTACGTGTCCGACGAGGACGTCGAGCAATCGACGATCGAGTTTTCGTCGATCGTCCGCGCGCTTCGCCCGGTTTCGATCACGGGCGCGCCCCCTCGTTGATGATCGCTGGCCTCCGTCGCGATCCATAAGGGCCTCGATTGACAACGCGCGGGTGTCTCTCGCAAATGCGCGGGTCGAATGAGAGCGACCAACCAGAGTTCGCGCGACGCGCGGGCGCCCCTCGGCAAGGGTGACGAGCGCATCGCGTGTTGTCTCGAGGAGCGCACGCGGTGCGGGACGCGCTTCGCCGCGCTTCGCGCGTGGGCGTGCAAGTCCACGGGCAAGGGCGTCAAGCTGCTGCGCGAGACGCGAGGCAAGGCTCCCTTCTACGCGCAGCCTGTCGGCTTCGACGGGCGGTCTTTCTTCGTGGCGTGGGACCACGGGTGCGACACCGAGAAGCTCTTGCACGAGGTGTGTCACTTCGTCGTCGCGCCGCGCGAGCGCCGCAACAAAGAGAACTACGGCCTCGGTCCCGGCGAGGGCGAGTTCGATCCGATCGACCCAGCCGAGTCGGACAACGAGGAGGTCACGGTGATGATGCTCGAGCGACTGCTCGCGCCGACCTTCGGGCTCGCCGAAAACAAGATCGCCCGCCCAGATTACAACACCCACGATCGACGCAACGTCGATTGGGATGCGTGCAACGAGCGCGCGCAGAAGCTCTTCGAGGCGCTCTCGCCGTCGCTTCCGCCCCGCTGAGAGGGTTACGCGCCGCCCCGTTGGAGGGAAGAAACGCCACGAGCAAACTCCTGGGAAAAATCCTGAGATCCTCGGGTTGCGTTTCGCCAACGGAAGGCGGCGCGGCTCTACGCCCCGAGCTCTGGAGGAGGAAGCGGTCCGCGGGTGGGCTGAATCGTCGCGCACTCCCACTGCGATCCTTCGCCGCAGCGGCACGTCGTCGCCACTTCGCGATAGTTGCATGGCGCGGTGATCGCTGGATTGCAGGGCGTCGCCGCGGTGGGCGCGGTCGGAGGGCAACTGTCAGAGTTGGGGAGAAAGCGCGGGCGCGGATCGGGGTCGATCGCGGTTCGTTGGCAGCCCGAGAGCGCGGCCGCGGCGAGCGGTGGAAGCAACGCGAGGCTGCGCAACACGGTGAGCGGGCTTCGTCTCATCGATCAACGGTACCGCTCTTGCTGGGCTCGCGCATTCGTCTCAGGATCCATCGCGATCGATGGCTGAACAGCGAAAGTACGGCGCCGCGGAGGCGCACGAGATTCTCCGCCGCGCGGCGGAGAAGACCGCGGCGCGCGCCGAGGCCGAGGACGGGCTCGAGCACGACGCGCTCGTCGCCGCGGCGAAAGAAGCGGGGATCGACCCTGCGGCGGTCGAGCAGGCCGCGCGCGAGGTGGACGCGTCGCGCGCGCTGGAGGGGGCGCGTCGCGAGCTGACAGCGAAGAAGCGGCAGGGATTTTCTTCGCATCTGGCCGGGTACGTGATCGTCAACGTCGCGCTCGTTTTGCTTGCGCTCTTGGTGACTGGGCAGCCGTACTCGCTGGTCGTGGCGATCGGCTGGGGGATCGGTCTGGCGTTTCACCTGCTCTCGGCGCTGCGAGCGCCGACCGATCGCGAGGTCGATGCGCACCTCGCCGCGCAGCGCAGAGAGCACGAGTCGATGGCGCGCGCGATGGCCAAGAGCGAAGCGAAGCGCCGCTCCCGCGAAGAAAAAGAGCGCAAGCGCGCGGAGGACAACGCCCGCGCCGAGGCCAAGCTCCGCGAGAAAAACGAGCGCAAAGAGAAGCTCCGCGTCGCGTCCGAGGCGCTCGAGAACGCGGTCGAGGCCGGCGTGGCTGCGGCGCTCGAGGCCGCCGCGTCGACGATCGAGTCGATCGCGAAGCCCGCGGCGCCCGCCCCTCCGTCGACGGACTTCGCGCGCTATGTCGACGAGAAGAAGCGCGGAGCCTCGTCGAGCGCGCCGGGGCAGGGGACGATCGGCGCTCCCGCGGCGCCGACCGGCGTTCGCGTCGATGCCCAGCCAGACATCGCGGTTCGAGCCGGCGACGATCGAGCGATTCGCGACGAACGTCCGGCGGACGGACCCTCCGCGGTCGCGCAGGCGAACAAGAGGACATAGTCCGTCACTAACCGACTTGCGAGCGATCCCGTCACGCCCGTACGCTCGCGGCATCGCCGATGGTTCGCACCAAGACGCCGGCCGACACGGGCTCCTCGACGTTGCTCCTCTCGGAGTACTTCGACGCAGGAGACGAGCGGTTTCTCCCTGAGCTCTACAGCTCCAACGCCGCGCGCAAGCTGCAGGTCTTCGGACCCAAGTGGTACGCGGACAAGCGGCGCTTCGCGCGCGACGCGCTGCTCGCGTACATCAGCGACGGCTGCGATCGACCGCATCATCGACCGCTCGTGAAGAAGCTCTTCAAGCACGCCGAAGCGGCGGGCGACGACGAGGCCATGGCTCACTTTCTCGTGGCGTTCGACAAGATCGCGCCGCGCGTGTTCGTGACGAAGAAGCGCCGGCTCCCTGGGTCGTACACCCGAGGCAAGGTTCAGCTCCTTCGCGACGACCCCAGCTTGCCGAGCTATCGCAGCGTGGCCGACAGCGTGGGTCGCTTCACCATGAAGACGCGGCGCTATCTGCAGCGCCGCGCGTGGCGGTTCTTTCGCTCGATGGCGCGCAGGAGCCCGGTCGAGTACGTGCGCGTGCAGTCCTGGATGCTCTCGCAGTACACCGACGGCCAGTTCGATCCGCCGCAGAGGCTGCTGGACGCCTGGGGTCTGGTGCACGCGCTCTTCTGGGGTTGTCCCGCGCTGTTTCGCAATTTCGACGGCGTGCGCGTCGCGCGCGGCCGCTCGATGGCCGAGCTGTCGCCGGCGCCCTACGCCGAAGAGGTCTGGCGCGAGTCGTACGCGTTCGAGCCGCTGTTTGTCATGCTGACCCGCGGTCAGTCGTCGATGGTTCGCAACGTCGCGGTCTCGCTCTTGAAAGAGCACCACCGCGGCGCCCTCGATGACATCGGCGTGGACGCGCTGCGGGCGCTCTTGAAGAGCCCGCACGCGCAGGCGCAGTCGCTGGGCGCTGAGCTGATCGAGAAGAGCGCGGGCCTCGAGCGGCTCACGCTCGCAGAGTGGCTCGAGCTGTTGAAGGTCGACAACCCCTATGCGCTGCCGGTGTTGGCGAAGATGGTGCTTCGCTATGTCTCGCCGTCGCGCGTCTCGCTCGAGCACTGCGTAGAGCTCGCGACGGCGCGTCCTGCGCCGGTTGCCGAGCTGGGGTTCGAGTGGCTGAAGGCGCGCAAGCTCACGAGCGAGGCCGAGTTCGACGCGGTGCTCGCGGTGCGCAACGCGCCGGCCGACGTCGTTCGCGCGCCCGCGGTGCGATGGCTGTTGGGGATCTTCGAGTCCTCGGATTTCGCGAAGCCCGAGCACGTTCGCGAGCTGATCGATTCGCGCTTCGAGGACGTTCGCAAGTGCGCGCTCGAGTCGCTCGAGAGCGCGGGGCGCTTCGCGGACGAGCCGCTGTTGTGGGCCGCGCTCGCGGAGAGTCCGTACGCCGAGGTGCGCGCGTTCTTGCTGACGCACCTCGCGCTTCGCGCGAGCGCGCTGGACGAGGGCTCGCTGCGGCACCTGTGGGCGTCGGTGCTGCTCGCGGTGCACCGAGGATCGCGCGCCAAGCAGCGTGCGATCACGCAGGTCGCGAAGGCGGTGGCTGGCGAGCCCGCGAAGGCCGACGAGCTGTTGCCGCTGCTCGCGGTGGCGCTGCGCTCCGTTCGCGCGCCCGAGCGCCGAGGAGCGCTCGCGGCGATGGCGCAGGCGGTCGCGAAGAACCCAGCGCTGTCGGCGGCGGTGAAGAAGCACGTTCCCGAGCTTCGGATGGAGGTGGCTTCGTGAACGTCGACCTGAGGTATCTGGGACGAAGCCGCCTGGAGCGCTCGTCGAGCGGCGGCGAGCTCTTGTCGTTCGCGCCCAACCTGGCGCGGCCGGCGGTCTTCTACGACGGGCAGGTCCGGCACCCGATCCGCTTTCGCGAGGCGATCTCAGCGCTGCACGACGTGGTGATTGGTGATCACCGATTCAAGAAGCGCGACAAGGGCGCGTACCTCGCGTGGCGCGAGCAAGAAGAGGTGCGCGAGGCCGAGCTGCGCACGGAGATCTACAACAAGACCAAGCGCGCCGAGCTCGAGCGCATCGCGCGCGAGCCGCTGCCGCCGAATCTCGAGTCGGACTTTCGGCGGATGCACTCGCTGTACTGGACGGCGCGTCGTCGGTGGGCGTCGGAGCTCGCCTCCCACGACCCCGAGCTGTTTCGGCACCTGGTTCCGTGCGATCCGGTGGTGACTGTCGCGCCGGACGTCGTGTTCTTCGAGTGCTTCGCGAAGGACGAGTCGAGCTACGGCTGCCTCGTCGTCGATCGCGACGGCTTCGAAAACGAGTCGAAGGCGGGGCTCGGGACGACCAACGTCGATTACTCGATGGCGCTGTACGAGCACTTTCAGGGCTTGCGCAGCTATCGTCCGACGCGGTTGCAGGTCGACCCGACGGGCTTCGAGGTCAAGGTCGAGGGTCATGCGGACTACCGCGAAGAGAAGATCGACTTGCCGCCGTCGTGGCTGCGAGGCTTCGGGCAGATTTCCGCGGCGATGGGGCTGCCTGGGCGCCGGGTCGAGCTGTCGACGGACGCTGTGTACTCGCTGCTGGCGTTCTTGCGGCGGCATCGAGAGAAGGGCGGGCCGCGCTCGCTCAAGTTCGTGCTCGAGCCGGGCAAGCGCGCGCGCTTCGTGATCGAGCCCTTCAACGTCGAGATCGAGAGCCACGGGAGCGTGTACGACGGCGAGCGCCCCGAAGAGATCAAGGTGTGGGGCCGTCGGCGCTTGATGGTGCTCGCGCGGCTTCTGCCCCTGTGCGAGCGAATCGAGGTCGTCTTGCTCGGCAGCGGGCTGCCGTCGGTGTGGATCGCGCACATGGGCGAGATGCGCCTGGTGCTCGCGCTCTCTGGCTGGACGAGCAACGACTGGAGCTCGGGCGCCGCGCTGGACTTGATTAGTGGTGGCTTTCGATCGGAGCCCCGCGTGCTCGACGCCGTGAAGGTCGCGCTCGAGCGCGATCATCGACTGTCCTACGGCGCGCTCTCGTCGCTGACGGGCGCTGCGCCCGAGCTGTTGCTGGGCTCGCTGCAGACGCTGGCCAAGCAAGGGCAGTGCGTCTACGACTTCAGCGCCGAGGTGTTTCGTTGGCGGCCGATCTTGCCGGTGGCGCTCAGCGAGACGTTGATCGGACCCGAGCACCCCGAGCTCGTGGCGGCGCGCGACGCGTGGCGATCGGGCCGCGTGAAGGTCACGCGCGACGGCGCGATCGAGGGCAATCGCCGCATGGTCGTGGGCGTGGTCAACGGCGTGAAGTGCGAGGCCGTCATCGACGCCGACGGGATCATTCGCAAGGGAACCTGCTCGTGCAGCTACTTCTTCAAGTCGCGCATGCGAAAGGGCCCGTGCCAGCACTTGCTCGGGCTGCGCATGCAAGCGCAGACGACGCCTGCTTCGACGACGACTTCGTTGTCGGGCGCGAGGGCTTCGAGCACGACCGCCGCCCGAGCCCCGAGCGGTGAGCGCCCGAGCGAGGGACCCAAGTGGTACGAGAAGTGGTTCAAGTGATGCGCGGTCGCGGGAGTCGATCGCGTTCGTTGGTGCGCGTGCGCGTGGGTTGTTCGCGCGCAGCTCGCCGTGAAATTCAGGGCTGATCGAGAGTGACAGAGAATGTCGCGCGCCAGAGAAATCTCCTGGCGCGCCTGGTGTGAGAGCTGATAGACATCGGACTGCGCTCGACGAGAGAGCGCGGTCCCACACGGATGCAACGCATCCACAAACCATCGGCACGACGCGCGACGCGCGTGGGTGCTGCCAGGAGGTCGCGAACACCCGAGCCCACAATTCCCGGTGATCCGCCGGGGTGAGAGGAAGCTCTTTCATGCGTCCCAACGCTCGCTGCTCTTTTGCGCGCCCATTCACCCATGTGGGACCCGCCAGGGCAACGCTGCGCGTTCGGCTCCCACATGGGTGACGGGCGCGCTTTGGTTAGCGATCGTTGTCAGGAGCTGGAATGTCGGGTGTTCGCGGCCTCCTGGCCGCATCGACGAACGAAGCGATGATGCATCGGCGCCGCATCGGTGAGGCAGAGTCGCGATGGCAGGACTGTGGGACAGAATTCGAGCGTTCTTTCTTAGCGGCCGCGGCGCAGACGCGGACGGGCAGATCGAACAGGCGGTGCGCGTGGCGCTCGTGCGTCGCGTCAGCGGGCGCTCGGTGTTCACGCCGCTCGAGCTGGCGTACGACATCGTTCCGCGCGAGGACCGATCGGACGAGGTGATCGAGGCGATCGCTGCTGCGCTCGATCGATTGTATGTGCGCGCGTACTTCGGGCCGTTCAACTACCAGCGCTCGATCGATCCCAAGTCCTCCTACCGGTACGTCTACCACCCGGCAGGAACGCGAGTCCCAGGCACCACCCCGGACACCACCCGCGTTCGCGCCGAGCCCGAGAGCGAGCCCCCGCCTCCGCCCGCTCCGTCACGCTCCTCGCGCGCGAGCGCTGTATCGAGCACGACCCGCGCGCCAACGAGCGTCTCGACGCGCGGCGGCTCGAGCAGCCGCGGCAGGGCGCCGAGCCCCGCGAGCGCCCGTGGCGCATCGAGCGCGTCGAGCGCATCGAGCGGCCGCGGCGGACCCTACCGCACCGCGGCCGACCCCTATGCGCGCCCCGAGATCCTCACGCTCTCTGCAGCAGAGCTGCGCGCCCGCGCGGTGAAGATCGACCCCTATCGCACCGCGTGGATCGGTCGCGTCGACACGATCCCGCCGCAGAGCGACGAGCGCACGGCCATCATTGATCGCGGCTTGATCCTGCGCGGATTGCTCACCGAAGCGCAGATCTTCGAGATCCATCGCGTCGGAGACCTCTGGCTCCGGCACTCGGAGGCCTCGCGCCTCGCGGCCGCGACCGCCGCGCGAACCGCCGAGGACGCCGTACGCCAGATGCGCGAAGAGAAGGCGCGCAAGAAGGCACAAAAAATCAAGGAGGCCGCCGAGAAGAAGCGCCGCTACGCAGAGGGCGTCGCCCGACGCCGCGCGACGGACATCGTCTTTCTCGGCCGTGGCGTCTCCTCGATGCTCAGCGATCGACGCTCGGACATCGAGAAGCTCGACGCGCAGGGCCTGCCCGTCCTCTCGACGCCCAAGGACGTCGCCGACGCGCTTCGCACGACGATCGGCGAGCTGCGCTGGCTCGCGTTTCACAGCGAAGCCGCAGAGAAAACACACTACGTGTCCTTCACGATCCCCAAGCGCTCGGGGGGCACTCGCTCGCTCTCTGCCCCGCACGAGAAGCTCGCGCGCGCGCAGCAGTGGGTCTACGAGCAGGTGCTCGCGAAGCTGCCCACCGAGGCGCCAGCACACGGATTCATCCGCGGCCACTCGACGGTCACCAACGCGCTGCCGCACGTGAAGCGCGACGTCGTGGTCAACCTGGACCTCAAGGACTTCTTTCCGACGATCACGTTCGGTCGCGTCCGCGGCGTGCTTCACAAAGTGGGCTACTCGCCGGCGGTCGCGACGGTCCTCGCGCTCTTGTGCACCGAGAGCCCGCGGCAGGTGGTGACCTACGCGGACAAGCCGTATCACGTCGCGCTCGGTCCTCGCGCGCTGCCGCAGGGCGCGTGCACGTCTCCAGCGCTCAGCAACCAGATCGCGCGCAGGCTCGATCGCAGGCTCGGCGGCCTCAGCGCGAAGATGGGCTGGACGTACACCCGCTACGCAGACGACCTGACCTTCAGCGCCGACGAAGGGCATCGCGGAGAACTCCCAGTGCTCATCGCGAAGGTGCGAGAAATCATCGAGGACGAGGGGTTCAACGTCAATCCGAAGAAGGGCCGCGTGCAGCGCAAGAGCGCGCGGCAGACGGTCACGGGCGTGGTGGTCAACGATCACCCCACGGTCCCGCGCGACGACTACAAGCGCCTGCGGGCGATCCTTCACCAGGCGAAGTTCACAGGCCTCGACGCGCAGAACAAAGAAGCGAGACCGCATTTCGAGCAGTGGGTCGAGGGCAAGATCGCCTACATCTCGATGGTCGACCCGAAGAAGGGCGCCCGGTTGAAAGCGGCGTTCGACGCGGTCGCGAAGAAGTAACGGGGACGGTCCTCAATAACTCAAGTATTCGCGAGGCATCGTCGAAGATGTCACGGGGACGGTCCTCAATAACTCAAGTATTCACGACCGCGGTTACCGCGGCTCACCGCATGCTGCCGACGAACACGCGGTTGATCGACACGCCGTCGTTGTCTCGACCGCCCACGGAGTACACGCGACCTTCGTGCACGGGCGTCTGGTGCACGTGACCGCGAGCCACTGGAATCGCGCCGCGCACGGCTTCCCAGGTTCCGATGCGTCCGTCGCAGCCCACGGGGGCGCGCTGCACGACGTCGAGGTTCGTAAACTGATCGATCCCGCCAAACACATAGAGCCAGCGATCGCGCAGAACGCCAGAGTGCGTCGATCGCACAGGGTCCATCACGCCCATCGGCTCCCACCCCGTGATCGATCCTTCGCCGTCCCGAACGCTGCGAAGCACCACCTCGAGCGGCGTGATGTTGTTGCCGACCGGCATCCCCCGAAAGCCACCTGCGAGGTACAGCTGACCGTCGTGCACGAACGCGATGTGATGCGATCGTGGCTCGGGAACGTTCGCAACGCGCGCCCACTCGCCGATCGTTCCATCGGCGCGGACGGTGGCCATCGCGACCGCGGCCTGCGCGGCTCGGCCGTCGGTGCCGCCGACGATCACGAGCTTGTCGCCGAGCGCCGTGAGCGTGGGGTGAAGGGCGTTCCACGGGAGGGGCGTGTTCTCGCGCCAGCCCATCGACCCGTCGGCCATGCGCTCGCCGACGAACACGCGACGGGTGCCTGCGATGCTCCCAGCGCTGCTGCCCGACGTGAGCCCGCCCGCCAGATACACACGCGAGCCGATCGCGGCGATGCTGTGAAACCCAGTCGGAACAGGGAGCGGCGTGTCATCGATCCACGCGCCGAGCGTTCCATCGGGCATGATGGGCGCGCGCGCGACGTGGTTGTACACAGCTTCGAGCATCTCTCTCGGGCCCTGCCTGACGCCGCCCGCGACGTACAACGCCGCGCCCATCGGACCTGTGCTCACCCACGTGGCGTGGTGATCGACCGCGCGCCCGTAGTTGGCGCTCTCGGCCCATGAAAGCTCGGCGACGGGCGCGGGCTGCGTACAGGACGGCGCGTCCGCGGCGTTCGCGTCCGATCCATCGCCGACCGAGCCATCGTTCATCGAAGGAGGCGGGCTACATGCGAGCGCGAAGATGCTGAGCGCGACCAGAAACCGGTGAGAATCCATCGCTGCCACCCATCAGCAATGATCACGCCGCGAAAATGCGCTGTGTTTCGGGCGGGATCGTCGCCAGGTGTGCATCCGTTGACGGCGAGCAAACGACCAGGGACGGTCCTCAATAACTCAACTATTCACGACCAAGGGGACCGGGGACGGTCCTCAATAACTCAACTATTCACGACAAATAGTTGAGTTATTGAGGACCGTCCCCCTCGACTCGCTCGCTATTTCTTCGCGCTCTGCGTGTCGAACTCGGACGCGATCTTCTTGGTGTCCGCTCCCTTGAGCATCGCCTCGAGCACCGCTGGCAGCTTGTTGGGCGTGCACGCGAAGCACGGCACGTTCACGTTGGCCATCTTGCGCGCGAGGTTCTCGTCGTAGCTCGGAACACCGCTGTCGCTCAGCGCGAGCAGACACACCGCGCGAACGCCGGACTCGGTCATCGATTGCATTCGCTCGACCAGGCGACGCTCGTTGCCTCCCTCGTACAGGTCGGTGATCAAGATGAACAACGTCTTGCGCGGATCCTTGATGAATCCCTGGCAATAGCCCACCGCGCGGTCGATGTCTGTTCCGCCGCCGAGCTGCACCCCGAAGAGCATGTCGACCGGATCGCTGCACGCGTCGGTCAGGTCGACGACCTCGGTGTCGAACGCGATCACGTGCGTCTCGAGCGACGGAATCGTCGCGAAGATCGCGCCCATCACCGAGCCGTACACGACGGACTCGGCCATCGAGCCCGACTGATCCATGCACACGATGACGTTGTACTCCTTGCGACGGTGCTGCCTCGCCCAGTAGAAGAACCGGTCGGGAATCACCGTGCGCTTCTCGGCGACGTAGTTCTTGAGATTGCGCCGGATCGTTCGCTTCCAATCGATGTTGGGCAACGACGGGAGCGGCTGGTGCCGCGATCGATCGAGCGCGCCTCGCACTGCGCGCTCGATGGCGCTGCGCATGCGCTTCATGATCTCCTCGACCACCGCGCGCACGATCTGTCGCGCCGCCTCCTTGGCGCGCTCGGGAACCATGTTCTTCAACGACAACAGCGTCCCCACCATCTCGACCGACGGCGTCACCTCCGCCAGAAGCTCCGGCTCGAACAGCAGCACCTTGAGCTTGTCGTCCCGCGCGATCGCGTCCTTCTGGATGGTCACCACGATGTCTTTATCGAAGTACTTTCTGATGTCGCCGAGCCACTTCGCGACCGAGCCCTTGCCCGCGCCGAGACCAGCACCGCGCTTTCCTCCGGCGCCGTCGGGGTTGTCGTAGATCGCGCCGAGCGCCTCATCCATCGCTCGCTGCTCTGCGTCGAGCAGCCCGCCGCTGCCTCCACAGGCCTTGCGCAGCTGCTCCTCGGCGCTCTTGCCCAGCACCAGACGCCAGCGTTGAAACCGATCGAACTGCGCAGCTCCGTCTTCGCTCACGATGGTCCCGATCGTATCGCAGCCCAGCGCCACGCTCACGGCGCGCGTGCGGAGGTCGCGGACGTTTTCTGTCCAGCTCCGCTCCCTCAAAGATCCAGGTCGTCGAGCCCCTCGAGGTCTTCGGTGAGCTTCTTCAGCTCGGCCTCGTCGACCTTGCTCTCGACCGCGCCGGTGATCGCCGCGGCGACCTCGCGACCGCCGCCCCAGATCTCCGTGAGCAGCTCGGCCACGCGTCGCGCTTCGCCCGTCTCGAACGCGCCAAACGCGCGTCGCAGCCCCACCACGCTGCGCTTGAACGCGTCGTGATCGAGCGCCTCGATGAACTCGGTCATCGATCGCCAGAGCACCTTGCGCGAGAGCAACGCCATCCGGTTTCGCGACGCGAGCCCCTCGAAATAGTTTCCCACCGCGTTGGGCTCGAGCCCCGGAGAGATCCTCAACGCGACGCGCCGGTCGAGCACCGCGTCCGCCACCTTGCCGCGCTCGAGCAAGAGCGCGTTGGCGACGCCCGCGCAAAACCCGTGCGCCGCGTCGTCGTCGGCGACGCCGTCGAGAGACTTCCACCAGCGCTCGACGTCGAAGAGCGGCGCGCCGTTCTCGACTCGCTCGGCCATCGAGCTCGTCGTGGCCACCCACTGAAGGTCCCCCATCGCCTCGCCGACCGCGCGCGCCGCATCGTCGTCGCCGCGAACAGAGGTCGGCAAGAGCAGGGTCGCTCGCAGAAAGAGCTGCGCCACCAGCGGCTCGAGCGGCAAGAGGTCCACCTTGCGAACGCTGCCGTAGCTCGTCAGGTCCGAGAGCTTGCGCACCGCCGTCGCGATCGACGAGAAGCTCCCGTCGTCGACGCCGAGCTCGCGCACCCGCGTCACCGCCGCGTTCATCGCCTCTTGCAGCTCGCACTGCATCGCGACGAGCGCGACCTGCGCCGCGTCCCCGACGGTGCTCGCCGCGGCGAGCTTCTCTTGCAGCGATCGAACCGTGGCGATCTCGATCGTGTCGCCCTTGAGCGCGCACTCGACCAGCGTGATCTCGCAGTCCGGCGTCCACTGCGCGCTCCACGCCTCTTTGAACGTGCTCTGCTTTCGGGACCATCTCCGCGAGCCCGCGCCGCTCGGCGCGCCCTCGTCCTCGAGGTCGACGTCGCTGCCCGAGTACTCGAGCTCGGCGAGCTTGACCCCCAGCGCCGACAATCGATGCAGAAAGATCGAGACGTTGCGGTCGCGCAGCGCGCTCGCGGCCGTAGCCGCCCTGCGGTCTTCGCGCAGGTCCAGCGCCTCGCGCTTGCCGTCCTTGGCGCGCCCCTTCACGGGCTGCTTCTTGTCCTTGAGGTACTCCTCGAGCTTGAGGTCCTTCATCAAACGATAGAAGTCCTCTTGAATACTGGTGCGTGCGACGCCGGGCGCCACCGCGCCGATCTCGTCGCCGACCACCACCTCGGCCGCCGCGCTCTCGATCAGCGCGCGATCGCCGTACGCGAGGCACGTCAGCGCGCCGTCGAGCAGGTCTCGCAGCGTCGGCGCGGTTCCGTGCTCGTTGAGCGCCGCGAGGGTGCGCGCGAGGCGCGAGGCCTCGATCACCTCGGCGCTCGAGCGAATGTGCCCCCGCGCGCGCAGGCGCCCGGCGAGCGCCGAGAGCACGCGGTATCCCGTGTGCTCGGGGCGCCCCTTGCGCGTCTCGTCGAAGAGGATCTGATAGTACGCCGGAGCGTTGTTTCCCGCGCCGTAGCCCGACTGCGCCGAGAGTCGCGGGTAGCTGTACGGCATGATTGTGTGTGTGCACGAGGACTTCGGCAGCGCCGAAAGCTCCTCGTCGGTCATCGCGTGCTCCTCTGCGGTGAGCACCGGCGCGTGATAGGCGCCGCAGACGACGACGATCTTGTCCGGGTCGTGCCCGGCGGCGATCACCTCGCGCAAGACGCGGCGCATGTACGCCTCGCGCAAGAGCGTCTCTCGCTCGCGCCGGCCGCTGTCCTTGCGGACCTCGCGCAGCTGCGCGCCGAACTCGAAGATCGCCTCGCGGTACGCGTCAGGCTGCGCGTTGTGCTCGAAGTGTCGCTCCCACCACGTGTCGTGGTCGGCCTCGCCGGTGACCGCCGCGATCGCGGTGTACGGGTCGTCGAGGTACGCTTGCGTGTCCGATCGCGCAGGAGCGCCGCCGCGATCCTCGTCGTCCTTCGCCGCGTTCTCCGCGAGAAACACGTCCGTCGGCAGGTCCATGAACCGCACGAGCGCCTTGCGCGCGAGGCCCTTGGTGATCGCCATCCACTCTGGCGAGTACGCGGCGAGCGGATAGATGATCGACCGCACCGGGCGCGCCTGCGTAAACGACAGGATCGCCAACGGAGGCTTGCTCTTTTTGTGCGCCAGCAAGGGAATCATCGCGTCCGCGTCGGCCGGACCCTCGATCACGATCGCCGTCGGCGCGACCTCGTCGATGAAGCGCTCGAGCTGCAGCGCCCCCATCGGCGAGAGGTGACGCACGCCGAAGATCCGCCCGAGCGGCCCTGGCCTCAGCGCCGCAGCGCTGGCCGCAGCCTTGGGCTTCGCCTTGGACTCCTTCGCGGGCTTGCCCTCGACGGGCGCGGTCGCGGCCGTTGATTTCGTGGGCGCCTTGGTCGGGGCCTTCGACTCGCTCTTCTTGCCCGAATTGCTAGTTGCCAAAAGACGCCTCCGGGCGCGAGCTACACGAGCTCTTTGCAGGCCTTGTAGAACTCAGCCCAGTCCGCGCCGCGCTTCTTCACGATACCCTCGAGATACTCGACGAAGACGGCCTCGTCCTTCGAGTCTTCTTTGACGATCGCGCCGATCACGCTCGCGGCGAGGTCGCGGTCTGCCACCTTTCCGTTGCCAAAGTGGCCGGCCAGAGACATCGCGTTGCCGAGCACGCTGATCGCTTCGGCCGTCGACAAGACGCCGGTCGGGGACTTGAGCTTCTGCTTTCCGTCGATCGTCTTTCCCTGCCTGAGCTCTTGAAAGACCTGCACCACGCGGCGCACTGCTTCTTTCGACGGCGCGGCGGACGGCAGGTCGAGCGCGTGCCCGATCTCCTTCACGCGCTTCTCGACGATCGTGATCTCGGTCTCGAGGTCCGCCGGGACCGGCAACACGACGATGTTGAACCGGCGCTTGAGCGCCGAGGACATCTCGTTGACCCCGCGATCCCTGGTGTTTGCCGTGCCGATCACGTTGAAGCCCTTGCGTGCTTGCACGTGCAAGCCGAGCTCGGGCACCGTGAGCACCTTCTCGCTCAACACGGTGATCAGGGCGTCTTGCACCTCGCTCGGCGTGCGCGTGATCTCTTCGAAGCGCACGATCCGCCCGTTCTCCATCGCGCGGTAGACGGGCGAGGGGACGAGCGCCTTCTTCGACGGGCCCTCGGCGAGCAGCAGCGCGTAGTTCCACGAGTAGCGAACCTGCTCTTCCGTGGTGCCCGCGGTGCCCTGAACGAGCAGCTGCGAGTCCCCCGTGATCGCCGCGCACAAGTGCTCGCTCAACCAGCTCTTCGCGGTGCCTGGCTCGCCGAGCAGCAAGAGCGCTCGGTCCGTCGCCAGCGTCGCGATCGCGATCTGCACGAGCCTCGGCGCGCCCAGGTACTTCGGAGTGATCGTCACGCCGCCCGCTTCGCCGCCGAGCACGTACGTCTCTACCGCGCGCGGAGAGAGCCTCCACCCCGTGGGCTTCGCGTGCTTGTCCGCCTTCTCGAGCGCCGCGAGCTCCGCCGCGTACGAGCGCTCCGCTGGCTCGCGCAGAACGTCTCCGCTCGACTCCTTTTCCTTCGCCATCTGTCACTGCTCCGTTCGAATAGTGCGTACGAAATCAACGAGCGCGCTCGAGATAGAGCGCGGTGTCCCTCAGTCGCGTCACGGTCCACTCGGGCCTGCGTCTCGTGCCCTTCTTCGCTGCACCCTCGAGCTTGTCCGCCGCCGCCCTCAGCGCAGGGGCCGCCGCAGCGTCGTCGAGCGCGCGCAGCGCAGCGCAGATCGGATAGACGATCGAGCTTGCCGCCGCTGGGGTCCAGAGCTTCTTGTCTTCGAAGAGCTCCATGATCAGCGGCAGCGCGCGCGGGTCCTTGATCTTCTCGAAGCCCTCGAGCGCGTCGTTGAGCTTCTTTCGATCGATCATCATCTCCTCGAGCCGCGTGAACATCGCCGGGTGCTTCAGCGCCGAGAGGATGTCGATCCCCACACTCGAAATCACAGGAACGTCCAAGAGCGGAAGGATCAGCTCCCCCCAGCCAGCGTGCACGTCCTTCAACACCATGTTGCCGTCGTCGTCGTACTCCGCCGTGTCCACGAGCGTGTCGAGGATCGAGCTCGCGATCGACATCGTCGTCTTGTCCCTCGCCTTCTTCGGGTCGAAGTACGGCTTCACCCGCGCGATCGCATCTGCTCCCCCCGCCGTGAGCGCCGAAATCGCGATCTCGCGCTCGCGCCAGTTCTTCGAGGTGATCCCCTTCTCGAGGTCCTTTCGAATGTCCTCGCGCCTGGTCTTCGCGAGCGCCTCCCCGGCGGTGCAGCGGATGTTCTCGGATTTGCCGCTCTTCCACGTCTCGAAGAGCGACGCCTCCAGCGCGTCGTCGAGGTGCTCGCCCATCACTTGAATGAGGTACGCAGCGAAGTCGAGCTTTCGCTGGTGCTCGCGCAGGCGCTTCTCTTCTTCCTTCTTGGCGGCCTTGGCCGCGCTGCCCGTGGCCGCCGCGCCCTTCTTCGCCTTCGGCGCCTTGTACTCGGGCAACGATCGCAGCTCTGGCGTAAACGCCGCGAGCAAGCGCGCCGACAGCTTCGGGTGCTTGTACTCCCGCAGCGCGTACTGCGCCGAGTAGCCGTGATCCTCGTCCGCGAGCTTCAGAAGCAGCGCGTCGAGCGCCTCGTCGTCGTCGTGCGCCTGACCCAGGATCGTGATCGCCGCGCTCACCACGTCCGACGCCTTGTCTGAAACACCGCGGCTCAGCGCGACGGAGCGGGCCTCCTTGGGATCGAGGGTGTTCCACTGCGATAGCGCCTCGGCTCGCACCTCGGGACTGCCGTCGGAAAAAGCCTTCTCGATGAGCGGCATCGCGTCCTTGCCGCGGACCGCGACGAGGATCTGCAGTCGCGTCGCGTCCGTGTATCCGCCCTTCATGTCGAGGTCTCGCTCGACCGCGCGCACGGCCTCTTCGCCGTACGCCTTGATCGCTTTGACGATGATCTCGTCGTCGATCCCGCCGCCAATCAGGTTGTTGACCAGCCGCGCAAAGCGCAGGTCGACCACGGCGTCCTCTTTGAGCGCCGCTTCGAGCACGCTCTCGGGCTCGTCGGACTTGCCGATGAACACCTTGTAGAGCTTGTCCGCCGCCACGCTGCCGAGCGGCGTCAGCATCGCTTGCCTCGCGGCGAGCGTCTCGAGCGCCCCAGCCGACGCCTCCGCGGGCTTCGCCTGCGCGCCGCGGATGCGCGCGGTCATCGTCGCGAGGTTGAGCAGCTCCGATGCGCTCTTTCTCCCCGCAGCGTTCATCAGCGCCTCGAGCTGCGTCGAGAGCGCGGCCAGCGCTGGAGCCTTCGTGGCGAGCTCCTTGATCGGCCCGCGCCTGGCGGTGAGCCCTTCGTCGCCCTGCGCGAGCGACGCGCCTGCGACCAGCAATCGTGTCGTGTCCGCGTCGAGCTCGCGGAGTGTCTCTCTAGCCATTGCTATTTCCTCGCTCTATCGCTTCTCACCACAGGAATCACTTCACAGCCCGAACCGAACGTGTCGGTCGCCGGCAAACAGCGCCAGCGGCTGGCCGTAGATCAGCCGGTCGGTCGCGTCGAACCAGAGGCGCACCGCGGTCGGCCCCGCGCCAAACGCGCCAAACGCGTGCTCGGCGTTGTCGATGGTCGCGAAGGTCGACGGCGCGTCGCGAAGCACCATGCGAGCCCCTGCGCCGTCTTCGATCACGAGCGAGCCACCCGCGCGACCGACAGCCTTTACGTCGAGCAAGAGCACCGCTTCGAGCGGCGAAAGCGGGTTCTTCAGCTGCTCGCGAAACAGCTTCACAGCGGCGTCGAAGGGCTTCGCCAGCGCTCTCAGCGTCGCGAGCTCCGCCTCGCTCCTCGGCCGCTCGGTGAGCGCTCCGCTCTTCTCGTCCCATCGAACGCGGCGGTTGACCACGTCGCCCGGATACAGCGCCGCTTCGCTGAGCGAGAGCACGTTGCTCCGCGCCTGACGCAAGCTCGCCGCCGCTTGTCTCACGGCGATGTACGGCAGCCCCGTCCACTCCATGTGCACCGCGCCATCGCCGAGGTCGAGCAGATAGCCCTTGTGAACGAGCATATCCAACACCGGATCGTCGCTCTTCTCGTGGGCCAGCTCGATCAGCGTTCGATCCTTGACCCAGTAGCCGCGCTCTTGAAGCTCGGGAAGCTTCCACGCGCGACCGAGCAGCGACTCGACCTGCGCGTCGGCTTCGGACTGCGTGTCGCCCTCCTCGAGCTTTCCGTCGAGCACCTTGCGTCCCTTGCGCACTGCGACCCATAGCCGCGTCACTGTGAGCGCGAGCCGCGCGTGCCGCTGCGCGAGCGCGTCTGCTGCGCCGCGATCCTCTGTGGGCTCTGGCTCCGCCGGCTCGGCAGCGCTCTTTTTTCGCTTGGGAGCCGCCTTCTTGGCGGTCTTCTTCGGCGTCGGCTCGTCGCTCGACTGCGCCGCGTCGATCAGGTGCTTGAGCAGCCCGTGCGCGCCGCGCAGGTCCGCATCGTTCATTCTTCGCGCTTGCTCTTCGATCGCCTTGACGCTCTTGGACGAGATGCCCCCGAGGCCCGTCGACACGAGGTCGAGCAAGAACTTCTCGAGCACATCGAGCGCCTCCGCTTGCATCACGGTCTTCTTCGCGGACGCGGCCTTCTTGGTCGCCTCCGCTTTGGCTTCGCGCGCCGCGCGCTTCTCGGGCGTCTCTTCTTTGGGAGCCGCCGCCGGCTTCGTCGCTTCGCCGCCGCCTCGCGCGACGTACTTCTCTCGCTTCTCGAGCAGGTCCTTCGGGGCTTCACCCTCCGCGAACGATTTGCCTTCAGCGAACGCCAACATCACCGCGACCGCGTGCTTGCACGGGTGAATGCGCGACGGACACGTGCAGCGCATCACGGGACGCTCGGGGTTGGCGCCGAGGTCGATCGAGGGCTTGTACGGCTCCTTCGCAGACCCTTTCACGAGCCCCCACAACAGTGATGCGTCCGAGGTCTTCTGCGGCTTGCTGAGCTTTCCGCCGCGCACGATCGAGCGCGCGTCCGAGAGAGCGTCCGCCGTGGGGGCGAGCGACTCGACGAGCGCGACCGTCAGTTCGATTGCCATGAGCGTCTGTGTCCTTCTGCTCGTCGACCGCCCGCGTAGCTCCTCTCGCGGCGGCGCGAGGCGGACAGAGGATACCCCCAGTCAACGCCTCGGATACCGCAATCGAGTGACATACTATGTCACTCAATCGGACGGTGACTCGACGGCGCGCGGCACGGGTAGCATATCCGCGGCGCCGCGCTCGACGCCGTCGAGCTCGGTTCACCCGGTCACGATCCGATCACTCTGAAGGAGCCCCGTCATGGACATTCGCATTCGCTACTGCGTGGCTTGAAACTACCTGCCCCGGGCCGCGAGTCTCGCGGCCGCGATCAAGAAGCAGGTCGGCGTCGATCCCGTGCTCGAGAGGGGCGGAGGAGGGCAATTCGACGTGTTCGTCGATGGTGCGCTCTTGTTCTCGAAGCACAGCGAAGGACGGTTTCCCCAAGAGAGCGAGGTGCTCGATCGCCTGCCCGATCCCGCCAACGATTGAGCGCGGCCTCGGAGCTTCGAGCGACGCGCGCTACCGCGACGGAGCCCAGGGCTCGGACGGGTCGAGCCGCCCCTCGACGATGTGTTGGCGAACCCGCTCGGCCGTCGCTGGCGCAAGCAAGATGCCGCTCCGATGATGGCCGGTGGCGAGCGTGAGCCTCGCGACGCCAGCATCTCCCACGAGCGCTGAGCCGTCCGAAGAGAACGGCCGGAAGCTCGACCACATTCGCTGGACCTTCGCCTCGCCGAGCGATGGGACGAGCCCTGTCGCCATCGCGAGGATCTTCGCCACGCCCGCAGCGGTGACCTCTTTCTCGAAGCCGACGAACTCGAGCGTGCTGCCGCACAACACCCGACCGTCGCTGCGCGGGACGACGTAGCCGCCGCGACCGAACACGACTCGATCGAGCGGCGGCGTGCGGAGGGCGAGCTCGACGATTTGCCCTCGCGCCGGCTTCACCGCGCCCGCGGCGATCTGCGCGCCCGGCACGAGCGCGCTCCACGCGCCTGCGGCGAGCACGACGTGGCCTGCCTCGATCAGCCCGTCTTCGACCTCGACTCCGACGGCGACTCGATCTTCTGCGGACCCTTGGATCCGAATGCTCCGCACCGTGCACCCTGATCGAAACGACACGCCCGTCCGCTCGGCGGCCTGCGCGACTGCCGTGAAGAGCGACGGCGGATCGACCTGACCGTCGTCAGCGAAGTACACGCCACCCGCAAATGAGTGCGCGAGTCTGGGCTCGAGCTCCCGGAGCTCTTGCGGGCCGAGGCGCGCGACGTTGTGCCCTTTGGTCCGTTGAAACGCGAACGTGGCCTCGATCGCAGCGAGCGCGGCCTCGCTCTCGGCCACGTCGACCGCGCCGCAACGGCGAAACCCGACGTCGATCCCGGTCCGCTCGCGGAGCATCGCGGACAGCGCCACGTACCGCTCTCGGCTCTCGATCGCGAGCCCGAACATGGCGTTGTCGACCTTCGACTCGGACTGACCTGCCAGGATGCCAGCCGCCGCGCTCGACGCCTCTGCGCCGGGAACGGCGCGCTCCAACACGAGAACTCGCAGTCCAGCGTCAGCCAGGGCAAGGGCTGAAAGGCTCCCGATCAACCCACCCCCGACGACCACGACGTCGTACGCGCGCATTTTTCCGGCTCGACTTTGCTCTGCCCCGCGATCGGCACCAAGCCGGCCCGAGGCCAGGTGCCGTTTAGCACGACGTACGATTCCTCGGGACACTGCTAGCAACCATCGTCGCGGGCAAACATCGGAACGTTCGTGGACATCATCACGACCCGTCAGGTTGCAGATCTTCTCGCTGTCAGCGAAGCGACCGTAAAGCGCTGGGCGGACGCCGGAACACTCAAGTGTTTCCGGACGCCGGGCGGCCACCGCAAGTTTCGCATGGCAGAAATTGCTGAGTTCTTGCAGCACCACAAGTACGAGCCAGCGGGTCCCGTGGCTCCTGTGGTCGCGACCGTCCCGGCGTCAGGAGGCGCTGGAATGGTCCCCTCGTCCGTCGTTTTGCCCGACGATCACGCGGTCGGAGGCATGGAGGGCGAAGTCGTCCTCAAGTTTCGCAACCTGGCGCTCGCGGGTGACACCGACGCGCTCGTCTCGTTGATCGCGCAGCAGCGCCTCAAGGGACACTCCCTGTCGGCCGTGTTCGACGGGATCGCCACGCCGGCGCTCGCGGACATCGGCGAGCGCTGGGCCCGCGGCGCGCTGACGGTCGCCCAGGAGCACATCGCCGCGCAGACGGTGATCGAGAGCCTCGCGCGCATCAAGGCGCTGATCGAGCGTCCGTCCGTCCAGCGAGGGCGAGTTCTGCTCGCCGCGCCCGGCGACGAGCTGCATGACATCGCGCTTCGAATGGCGGCGATCCTCGTGTACGGACTCGGCTTCGTGCCAGTGCTCCTCGGCGCGAGGGTTCCTGTGACGGACCTCTCGATGATGATCGCCGCCGAGCGTCCCACCGCGGTGGTGCTCTCGTTCTCGGCGATCCACTCGTCTGATCGGGCCGCGGACGAGCTGCAGACCGTCGCGGTGGCTACGCGCGGCGCCAACACCAAATTGTACGTCGGCGGCGCTGGCGTGAGCTCGCTCGAGCTTCCGCCCAACGTCGTGCGAACCAACACGCTGACCGAGCTCGCCCACGCGATGCTCTCGGCGTCGTCACGAACCTGAGGGTTGCCTTTCTGCGTAACCGCCGTAGAGTCCTCGTCGTCTTACACGCGTGGCCGATGCATCAGGCCATCCAATAAGGGTCGCGACCCACCACGAGCGCTCGCTCGGTTCGGTGGAACTCCTTCGGACCCTGGCAGACCTCCAAGTCTGCTCCGTTTTCGAGTAAAGCTCAGCCCACCAGCGAGCCGCGTTTCCCGCGGTTCAGCGGAGGAAACGCGCGAATGAACCTCGTTGAAACCCCCGACCTCATCGTCGAAGCGCAAGCCCCACTCCCGACACGGTACGGGTCATTCACGGTCTTCGTCTTTCGCGCTGCGCACGAGCCGGTGGGTCGTGATCACGTCGCGATCGTCGCCGGCGACGTGAAGGACGCAGAGGACGTTCCTGTCCGTTTGCACTCCGAGTGCCTGACCAGCGAGGTGATCGGCTCGCTCAAGTGCGATTGCCGCGAGCAGCTCGAGACCGCGCTGTCCCGCATCGCGCGCAACGGCAAGGGCGTCGTGCTCTACCTCCGCCAAGAGGGCCGGGGCATCGGGCTCGCCAACAAGATCCGCGCGTACGCGCTGCAAGCGGACGGCGCGGACACCGTCGACGCCAACCGCGAGCTCGGCTTGCCGGACGACTCGCGAACCTACGACCAGAGCGCGTCGATGCTGCGCTGGTTGGGCGTCCGTTCGGTGCGCTTGATGACCAACAACCCCGAGAAGGAGCACTCGCTCCGCGTCCTCGGAATCAACGTTCGCGGCCGGATCCCCGTCCTCATCCGCCCCAACCCCCACTCGCTCGCCTACCTCGAGGCCAAGCGCGATCGCATGCGTCACAAGTTGCCGGTGCAGCTCGCTGCGGTCGGCACCGACGACGCAGAGTGAGTCTCAGGGGTAGCGCGCCGCGAAGCTCCCGCGGAGATTCGGGCCCGGAATCGGCGGCTGGGGAACAGGGATCGAGTGCGCCGACATCGACGGCTCGCGCACCGGCTGCGGCGTCGGGATGCCCCGCGTCGCCCGCCCGTCGGCGTCGGTCTCGCGCGCGTTCAGCGCGATCGCGTCGGTCTCGCGGGCCGTCGTCGAGCCCTGCGTACCGATGGTCCGACCATGACCGGTGATCCCGGCCATGGAGGAGTGTTGAGCGGTCGTCGTCGCACACGCGGCGAGCGACGAGAGGAGGGTCGCGAGCAACACTAGACGCTTCATGAATCGGAATTGTCTCCTGAGTCGATCCCCTTCGCAAGTCCGTACTCACGAACGAGCTGCGACAGGCGCGGGCGCTTCATTCCGAGCAGCGTGGCGGCGCGGGTGATGTTTCCTCCCGCTTCGCCCAACGCGCGCTGAATACAGCCCTTTTCGAGCTCCTTTCGCATTTCGAAGAGCGGGACGCCGCCCCCTCGAATGCGCTCGTACACGACGTCGACCTCGCTTCGATCCGACGGCGGTGGGATCAGCGACGGGTTCGACGAGCGGTCGTGCACGCGCTGCTCTGGCGCTGGGACATCGATGTCATCCGCGTGAATCTCGTCGTCTTCGCTCATCACCATCGCGTTGCGGATCTTGCTGACGAGCTCGCGTACGTTGCCGGGCCACCCGTATTCGCAGAGCTTTCGCAGCGCCGCGGTCGAGAGACGCTTGTGCTCGAGCCCGCCGGTCTGCGCTTCGATCTCGAGAAAGTGCGTCGCGAGCAGCGGCACGTCCTCGATCCGGTCCCTGAGCGGCGGGATCTTCACGGTGATGTCCGCGAGCCGGTAGTACAAATCCTCGCGAAACACTCCGGCCCGCATCGCGTCTTCGAGGTTCTTGTTGGTCGCGGCGATGACCCGCACATCGACGCGGATCGGCGTGTTGCCTCCCACTCGCTCGAACGTGTGCTCCTGCAATACGCGCAGAAGCGCGCTCTGCATCGCCGGAGGAATATCGCCGATCTCGTCGAGGAAGATCGTTCCGCCGTCTGCTGCTTCGAAGCGGCCCTTTCGTCGCCCGTGCGCGCCCGTGTACGCGCCGCGCTCGTGCCCGAACAGCTCGCTGAGCAGCACTCCCTCGCCGATCGCCGCGCAGTTGACCTTGATCATCGGCCCCGAGCGCCGACGAGACGCGCGGTGAATCGCCTCGGCGACGCGCTCTTTGCCCGTCCCGGTCTCACCGCGCAGAAGCACCGTCGTGTCTGCCGGGCCGACGCGCGCGATCAGCCTCCGCAGCGAGTTCATCGCCGCGCTCTCGCCGACGAGGCCGCCTCGCTCGACGGCGTTGTTCGCGACGCGCTCGGTCGCCGCAGGAATCCTCAGCGCCTTCGCCTCGGCCGCCACCAGGTCGAGACGCGAGACGAGCTTCGGCAATCCGGCCTTCGACAACGTCGCGTCGTACGACACCCTCAGCGCTTCGCCCACGCGCGCGACGAGCTCAGCGCGACGCTGCTCTGCGGCGCGCGCGTGGATGCGCGCCGTCTCGAAATCGCTCTGGTCGAGTGCGCACAGACCGCAGAGCACGTGAGCCTTTAGCTCGAGGTCCGCGTCGCTCGTTCGCTCGCACAGCTCGAGCGCTCGCTCGGCGATGCTCGTCGCGTCGCGCCCTTCGGCGCGGGTGACTTCGGTCGCGACCAGCGTGCGCTCCGCCACCACGCGAAGGCCTGCCGTCTCCTCGTCGTCCGCGACGCTGTCGAGCTCGCGGTTCGCCCTCGCGACGTCCCCCTCGACCAGCGCCGCGCGCGCGAGCAGAAGGTGCGCCTCGGACCCCCTCGCGAACTCGCCGGACGCGGTGAACATCGACAGCGCCTCTTGCAGCGCGCTTCGCGCGGAGTCGACGTGCCCGTCGGCGAGGTCCACCTGTCCGCGCAACAACAGCCCTTCGGCCACCAAGCCCCTCGCGAGCCCTCTGCCCACTTGCGCCGCGTAGTCGCAGAGCCTTCGTGCGCGCGCGGTCTCACCGACCTGCACGTAGAGCTCGCCGAGGTTGTTGGCCACCCGCGCGAGAAACTGTCGATGGCCCACGCGGATCAGCACGCCCAGGGCTTCTTGATAGAGCGCGAGCGCGTCGCCGAAGCGCCCGCGCAGGTGCGCCAGAACCGCCTCGTTCTCTTTGAGTACCCCGCGCATCATCATGGTTCCGCCCCGGGCGGCGATCGATCGAGCCGCTTCGAAGTGCCTGGCCGCGTCGTCGAGGTCGCCTCGGCGCACGGCGATCACGCCGAGGTTGATGACGCCGCGCAAGACTTCGCTCGTCGCGCCGCGGGTCCTGGCGCGAGCGATGTGCTCTTGCGTCCAATCCCAGGCGCGGTCGAGCTCGCCCCGCCACAAGTAGACCTTCGTAAGCGTGTTGCGAGCCTGCGTGTGAACCGCGGCGTCCTCGCGGGTGTGGTCGCACGCCGCGCGCGCGAAGCGCTCGGCCTCATCGAGGTTGCCGCGCTGAAAGCAAAACTCCGCGGAGACCGCTTCGATCGCGCCGCGCTCGTCGGCGCGCTCGGCGCCATGCGCGCGCGCGTCTCGCAGCGCAGCGTCACACGCGTCGAGGTCGCCCACCGCGAGCGCGAGCTCGGCGGCGATCCTCGCGAGCGTCGGGTCCGTGGGAGCGTGCGCCCTCGCTCGGTCGACGATGAGTCGCGCCTCGCTGTGGGCGCTCGCGCCGCGCGCCGCCTGCGCTGCGATCGGCGCGAGCTTCGCGAGCGCCTCGGCGTCGGCGTGCTCCGAGGCCTCGGTGACCACACGCAGCGCCGTTGCCGGCGCGTGTCGTCGCAACAGCGTGTTCGCGATGTCCGATGCGCGCGCCACGGCGCTCTTCGGCGCTCTGCCGCGCAGAAGGTGCCCGAGCCACTCCTCTGCAGGAACCTTTCCCCACTCGAGCAGCGCCTCGCCGAGCCGCTGTTCGAGCCCCGCGCGCTCCTCGAGCGTGAGCTGCGAGAGCGCGGCGACGCCGTCGTCGCGAAGCTCGAGGCCGAGCACGACGTCTCCGACGCCAGCGTCCAGATCGCGCCACAACATCCGCGCGTCGACGAGCGCAGGAATCGCCCTGCCCGTCGCGCTCGGATCGATCCCGGCCGCCGCTGCCAGCACATGCACGGGCAGCGGCCGGCCCGCTGCTGTCAGCGCCGAGAGCAGCGCGCGCTGCGTCGGGCCGAGCTGCGCGACGCGCGAGGGAGATTCGGCGGCGCGCGACGACGCGGGACGATCGAGCAGCGCGAGGATCGCGTCCGGTGCGCCGCCAGTGGTCCCGAGCAGCCGCTGCAGAAACGCCTCTTCGTTGACGAGCCGCTTGACCCCGTCGCTGTCGAGCCCGTCGAGGTTGACCACCGATGCGCGCGGGTGCTCTGCGAGCTCCCCCGCTTCGTCGGGCCGCGCGGCGCACACCACGAGCGCGGAGGGCGCGCCCGGCGTCGGCTCTCCCGATGGTCCCGCGGAGTCCAGGAGCGTCCGCAACAGCGCGCGCGAGGACTCGTCGACCTGCGAAAAACCACGCAACAGCACGAGGACGGGCCTCACGCGCCCGACCGCGGCCAAGAGCCGCGAGAGCGCGCCAGCGAAGTGCAACGCGCCTTCGTCATCGTCTTCTCGCTCGCGCGGCGCGCGCCCGGACACAAGCGGCGCGAGCGCGTCGACGTCGCCCGGCGCGAGCTGCTCGTGCTCGCCTCGCGCGCGCAAAAACGCGAGCGCAGCTGCGGCGATGGTGACCCACGGCGCAAACGCCGAGTGGCGCACGCAGTAGCCCTCGAGCACAGCGAAGCCCCCGAGCCTGGCGCGTTCGCGCAGCTCGGCGACGAGCGTGCTCTTTCCGATTCCGGCGGGGCCTGTGACGACCACGAGCCCTGTTCCGTTGGCCCCCGTCGACTCGAGTCTCGAGGTGATGTAGGCGAGCTCACGCTCGCGCCCGACGCAGTGGGCCATGAGTTTCGTCCGGTGATGAGGTCCCGCCCGAGGGCGACTGCACAACCATACCTCACCGCCCGCTCCGCTTCGACGCGATGAATCTCTCGCTTGACGAGCGGCGCTGGCGTGCACAACCGTGGCGCGCCTCTTTCGTCGGGGAAATCGTCCTCGCGAACCCGCGCGGCGCTCTGCGAACGAGGCGCAACACCATGAACCGTGACCCGTGGCGGACTCGGCCCCTCGGCCTTTTGTCCGCGCGCGTGTTCGCGGCGAGCGACGCGCTCGAGACCCGCGCGATGCGGCGCAGCTTTCACCGGCCGCCGCACGCTCGGATCCCTTCGAGCGACGAGGGCGTGCGTGCGTCGAACGCACCCCGCGCAGCGGATCGCTCGGCGGCGGGCGGCGCGTCCGTGCGCTCGCTCGCCGGCGAAATCGCTGAACCATCACAAAGGACCGCGACCGTGAACAACAACCGAAGCACGATCTTGCTCGCGCTGCGAACGGCGCGGCCCTGGTACGAGGGGACCTTTCCCAAGCCGCACGAGGTCGACGCGACCGTGCGCCGCGCGCGAAAGGCGCTCGTCGAGGCTCGCAACGCGCTCACGCGCGATCGGCCGCACCCCGCGGTGATCGTGGCGACGTTCGACCAGGTCTCCCACGGGTTGTCGCGCTTCGTTCTGCCATCGGCCAACACCGCGACGATCGTGCAGGAGCTCTCCGTCAACGCGTCGCGCGCGGCGAAGGGAACTTCCCTGTCGCCCGGTGATCTCTCGACGCTCGTCGCCGAGCTGATCGACGAGGCCGCGGTGAAGCTCGTGGAGACCGCCGCTGCTGAAGAGACCGAGCAACGCGAGAACGACGGCGCCCCCGGCGCGCCTCAGTGGTTGCTCAACGTGGCGGCCGAGCTCGCGCGACGAAACCACCGCGAGGAGCGTCACTCGGATGACGAGCCCGCTGCGACGAAGAACCGCCCCATGCAGACCGCTTCCAATAAGCAAAAGATGGAGATTTCCATGGTGAACAAGAACAGCCCCCTTGTCGAAACGTTGAAGGCAGACGCGACCGACGCTGCGTGGCGCACGGCGGGATCGCAGTTCGTCAAGCTCACGCGCGAGCCGCTCGTCGGCTTGCTTCAGCGGCACCTCGCGCCCGGCGACGACGCATTTCGCGCGAAGATCGCTGCGTTTCTCGAGACCGAGCTCGGCGCCGCGCTCGTCGCCTCGTTGCTCGCCGCGGCGCTCTCGGCGTTGCCTGCGACCGCTGGAGAGGTCCCGCAGAAGCTCGCGCGCGAGCTGCGTGTGCGCGCGATGAGCGACGCCGGTGATGTGCTCGCGGACCTGCTCATGGGCCCGCTTCGTCAGGTGATCGCGCTCTACCTTCAGGACCCCGCGGGTGCCTCTGCCGCAAACTCAACCCCTGCGCTTCCCGAAGGAGCGAGCGAGTCGTTCGAGGACACCACCGTTCGCGAGAGGGCAGTCCTCGTTCGCTGATGATCGCCAGCGAACAGCGTTCGAATTGCACGAGTGCAATCTACTACGGTGCAATCACGCAATTCGAGAGAGGGATCATCGCTGAAATCCACTGTGATTTCAATGATGCCATCTCTGGCACGAGTCATGAATTGTAACATCTCGCGGCGGTCAGCCGAGGCGGTCCCCCCCCCACGCCATCCTGACCGCCGTTTTTTATTTCTCCCCCTCGTGAGGCGTCGCGCTCGAAGGGCCAGACACGACAGTCAGTGTCTCGAGCAGCCGAACAACGACCTGCGCGTGAGCCGCGGCATCGCTGGCGGAGGCTGAATGATCACGACGGGCCTTGGTTGTGGCGAGGCGCACTCGATCCG
>LNFM01001587.1_pt1 | contig 50884 bp, 51 predicted proteins | sample 596031 | NCBI WGS metagenome assembly LNFM01 (sample SAMN04254537, study PRJNA301005) | activated carbon metagenome | isolation source: dual media filters at the Ann Arbor, Michigan drinking water treatment plant | place: USA: Ann Arbor | reverse complement strand
TGCTCATCGCTGAACCTGCTGCGCTTCATTCGTCCGTCCCTTGCTGGATCGGACTCTACCGAAAAATGGAGCCATTTCAGGGGAGCACGTCACGTGGCATCTCCCGGTGCAAACCGCCGCCTCGGAGACTTCAACACACTTTCCTACATCATCGCGCCGGATATCGCAGAGGTCGAGCGTCGTTATCGAACGCCCTGATTCTGGCTCCGGCCGTATCGGGCGAAAACTAGAGAGGCGATGACGCTGGCCTGGTACGGTCATCTCAAGGCGCCGTCCTGGCCCTTGTGGCTCGCCATCCTCGTCTCCTGGGGCATCGCCTTCTTCGAGTATTGCCTGGCCGTGCCGGCGAACCGCATCGGCTACGCGGTCGGCATCAGCGGCCAGCAGCTGAAGGTGATGCAGGAGGTGATCACGCTCGCCGTCTTCGCCGTCTTCAGCGTCACCATGCTGGGCGAGCCGCTGCGCTGGACCTACTTCGCCGCGATGGCCTGCCTCGTCGCCGCCTGCATCTTCATCTTCCTGCCGCCAGGGGAGCCGTGATCCCCTATTGCGCTGCGGAATCAGCCGGGCCTACCCTATCCCTGGTGGTGAATCGTGCTGTGTTCTCCCAAACCTTGTGGGGCGGGGGCCGTTAGGGGGCAAGGAACAGCCGTTTCCACCGCCCACCGGGCCGCACCGGCGGGCAATGTCGAGGGGAGTGCCGCGCGATGTCCGGACTGCTCGTGGAAACCAGCGAACACCACTCCAACCCGCTGGACGTGCTCGAACAGATCGTCTCCGCCAACGACTGGGCCTTCGAGCGCCATTCGGACGGCGAGATGGCGGCCGAGGCGCCGGGGCAGTGGTGCACCTACACCCTGCTGTTCTCCTGGGCGCCGGAGATCAGCGCCATGCACTTCTCCTGCGCCTTCGAGGCCAAGGTGCCCGACGCCCGCCGCGCCCCCCTGTTCGAGCTGCTGGCCCGCGCCAACGAGAAGCTGTGGATCGGCCATTTCGGCCTGGACAGCGACGACGGCACCCCGGTCTTCCGCCACTCCGTGCTGCTGCGCGGCGCCCCCGGCGCCAGCGCGGAAAGCCTGGAGGACATGGTGGACATCGCCCTGACCGAGTGCGAACGCTTCTTCCCCGCCTTCCAGTTCGTCCTCTGGGGCGGCAAGGCTCCGGCGGAGGCGTTGGAGGCTGCGATGTTGGACTGCGTCGGGGAAGCCTGAGGCCCGAGGGCCTCAGGCCTTTTTTGGTGCCCTCACCGCGACTGCCCATGGCAGCCGCTACGCCGGGCGCGGCCTCCGGCCGCTTGGCTTCGGCCCCCTGAAGGGGGCCGGCGCGCGCGGTGCGCGCGCATTCTCGGTGCGCGGTTCCGGTTTTGGTGGGTTGCGCTGGGTGGCCGGCGCTCGGCTGCGCCGTTGCGCCTCTGGGGTTGGGGCGCGCTCGTCCTGCGGGGGTGGGGCGGCTGGCCGGTGCTCGGCTCCGCCGTCGCACCTTGGGGGTTGTGCGCTGGTCTGGGCCGGGTGCGCCCGTAGGCCGGCCCACGGCACAGCCGCGGGCCTGTGCCGCCAGCGCGCCCTACGCCCGCGGGTCGCGCCGGGGCTTCGCCCTGGCGCGGAGACGGCCGCGCAGGACGCGACAGGCCCGGCACGCGCGAAGCCGCGTGGCCGCACGCAGGATCAGGCTCACCCTACGGCAAACCGTGCACCTGCCACCCGGGGTCCCCGCGACGGTTTTCGCCCAAGCGCAGCGCCGGGCGAAAACTGTCGTGGGGCGCTCAGCGGCGTGCCGCGTCGTCCACCCGCACCTCGACCCGGCGGCTCTCCAGGTCCTCCATCCCCGGCGTCGGGCCGCGGCTGACGCGGCGCAGCTTGGCGGCCGGCACGCCCATGCCCACCAGCGCGTCATACACCTTGCGCGCGCGCAGCTGGCTCAGCAGCACGTTGGCCTCGCCGGTGCCGCGGGGCGAGGCGTAGCCCACCACCATCAGCCGCACGTTCGGCGCGGCCTTGGCGCGGTCCGCCACCTCCTGCAGCGCGGCGGTCGCCTGCGGGCCGATGTCGGCCGACCACGGCTCGAAGAACACTGGCAGGGCGCGCGGGCGCTCGCTGGCGGGAACCGGCGCTTGGGCCTGCGGGGCCGGCGTGGCGGCGACCGGGGCCGGCGCGGTGGCGACGGGCGCGGCGTCCTGGGCGCAGGCGGCCAGCGTCAGCAGCGCGGCGGCGGCGAGCAGGGGGCGGAACGTCATGGCGATGTCTCTCTTCCGGAAGGTCCAGGCCTTTTGCCAAGCCTTGCCCGCGCTGTCACGGCTTGACCCCGGCCAGGGCGGGCCGAAACTCGCCCCATGACCCAGATCGCCGACCCCGAGACTTCCTTCCCGCGCGACTTCGGCGGCTACGGCCCCATCCCGCCGGACCCGCGCTGGCCGAACGGCGCGCGCGTCGCCCTCTCCTTCGTGCTCAACTACGAGGAAGGCGGCGAGAACACGGTCCTGAACGGCGACGCCGGCAGCGAGCAATACCTGCACGAGGTGCCCGGCGGCCCTCCCATCCTGGGCGAGCGCAACCGCACGGTGGAAAGCCAGTTCGACTACGGCGCCCGGGCCGGCGTGTGGCGCGTGCTGCGCCTCTTCGCGCAGCGCGACCTGCGCCTCACCGTCTACGCCGTCGGCCGCGCGCTGGAGCTGAACCCCGCCGCCGCCCGGGCCTTCGCCGATGCCGGGCACGAGGTGGCGAGCCACGCCTGGCGCTGGATCGACTACCATTCCGTGCCGCAGGCGCTGGAGCGCGCGGAGATCGCCCGCTGCGTCGAGACGATCGAGCGCCTGTGCGGCAAGCCCCCGGTCGGCTGGTACACCGGCCGCATCAGCCCCCACACCCGCCGCCTGGTGGCCTCGCATGGCGGCTTCCTGTACCAGTCCGACGCCTATGACGACGACCTGCCGCACTACGTGCAGGTGGACGGCAAGCCCCAGCTCATCATCCCCTACACCCTCGACAACAACGACATGAAGTTCGCCGTCCCCCCAGGATTCGGCGACCCCGACGGCTTCGAACGCCACCTGCGCGACGCACTCGACCAGCTGCGCGAGGAAGGCGGGCGGATGATGAGCGTGGGCCTGCATTGCCGCATCGTCGGCCGCCCCGGCCGGGCCCGCGCGCTGGCCCGCTTCCTGGACCACGCGAAGGGGTGCCCCGACGTGTGGGTGGCGACGCGCGAGGAGATCGCGCGCCACTGGTGGGCCACCCACCCGCCCGGGTGAGGGCCTATCCAGGCCCGCGCAGGACCACCTCGGGGTTCACCATCATCGCGGGGTCGGACCTGCCGTCCAGCACGTCCAGGATGTTCTGCGCGGCGATGCGCGCCATCCGCGCCAGCCCCTCCTCCGTGCTCGCCGCGAGGTGTGGGGAAAGGATGACGTTGGGCAGGCCGAACAGCGGGTGGGCGGACGCGGGCGGCTCCACCTCCAGCACGTCGCTGCCATAGCCCATGACGCGGCCAGCGCGCAGGGCATCGGCCAGCGCCGCCTCATCCACCACCGGGCCGCGCGCGGTGTTCACCAGGATGGTGCCGGGCTTCATCGCCGCGAAGGCCGCCGCGTCCAGCAGGTGGCGCGTGTCCGGGCGCAGCGGGCAGTGCAGCGTCACCACGTCGCTTTCCGCCAGCGCCGCGTGCAGGCTGCGCGCGGGCACCATGCCGTCGGCGGCCAGGCGGGCGGGGGTGAAGGCGGGGTCCAGCACCAGCACGCGCATGCCGAAGGCCTGGCACAGGCGGGCGACACGCGTGCCGATGCGCCCGTAGCCCACCACCAGCGCGGTGCGCCCGGCGAGGTCTGCCATGGCGAGCGGCCCGCCCTTGCCCAGATCCTCCGGCCACCAGCCGCCGGATTTCACGCGCTGGTCGAACTGCACCGCGCGCCGGGCGATGGCCAGCATCAGCATCATCGCGTGCTCGGCCACGCTGAGGTCGTTGGAGCCGTTGGCCACCATCACCGCCACGCCGCGCGCGGTGCAGGCCGGCACGTCCACGGAGTCGAACCCCACGCCGTAGCGGGCGCAGACGCGCAGCTTCGGCGCCGCGTCCAGCGCTGCCTGGTCCATGCGCTCCAGCCAGCACAGCACGGCGTCGGCCTCGCGCAGTGCCGCGTGGAACTGCGCCGGCGGCGGATCGTGCAGCGTGGTCAGGGTCAGGTCCGCGCGGGCTTCCAGCAGGCTGCGCCCAGCCGGGTGAAGGTCGCGGCAGAGCAGGACGTGGCGGCTCATTCGGCGATCCTCTCGATGCGGTTCTGCTCCACCACCTGGCGCCAGCGCGCCACCTCGGCGCGGACGTGCCCGGCGAAGCGCTCGGGCGGCCCGCCCTCGGGGCGCGCGCCCAGGTCGCGCAGGCGCTTCTGCACCTCGGGGTCGGCATTCGCCTCGTTCAGCAGGGCGTTGAGGCGCGCCACGATGTGCGGCGGCGTGCCGCGCGGCGCCATGTAGCCGAACCAGGGCTCGATCACGCTGTCCGCCATGCCGGATTCCGCCAGCGTCGGCACCTCGGGCAGGGCCGGGTCGCGCTCGCGCCCGCTCACGGCGAGCGCGCGAAGCTGACCGCCGCGGATGGCGCCGATCAGGGTGGGCGTGTTTTCGAAGAACATCTGGGTCGCGCCCTGCATCACCGCCTGCATGGCCGGCGCGCCGCCGCGGAAGGGCACGTGCTGCATGGACAGGCCCAGCCGCCCGTTCATGAACTCGCCCAGCAGGTGGTTGGACGCGCCGAAGCCGGAGGAGGAGAAATTGGCCCGGTTCCCCTCGCGCCGGGCCCATTCCACGAACCCCGCGAAGTCCCGCGCCGGGTGGTCCGTGCGCACCACCAGCGCGTTCATCACGCTGCCCGACCAGAACACCGGCACCACGTCGGTGGCGATGTCGAAGGGCATGCGCGCGTAGATGGAGGGGTTGATGGCGCAGTTGCCGATGGTGCAGGCGCCCAGCGTGTATCCATCCGGCGCGGATTGGGCGACGGCCGCCATGCCGATGTTGCCGTTGGCGCCCGAGCGGTTCTCCACCACCCAGCGGTTCGGCAGGTCGCGGCTCGCCCGCTCGGCGAAGATGCGGGCGATCAGGTCGGTGGCGCCGCCGGGCGGGAAGGGAACGATGATCCGCACCGGGCGGTCGGGATTCCAGTCCTGCGCGCTGGCCGGCAAGGCGGCCAGCAGGGCCAGGACCGCGAGCAGGGCGCGGCGCATGGGGCGTTCCTCCGTGATTCGTTGCACGGACTGTGCGAGGCAAGCGCGCCGCTGTCCACCGCCGCGCTTGCCCGCCGCGCGCGCCGCCGCTAGGGTGCCGCCCATGGCCGAGCGCACCGCACATCCCGTGCCGTTCGCCGGGGCGCCGCCCCGGGCGCTGCCGCTCGCCCTGCGTCCGCTCCTTCGACTTCCCCGCCCCCGGGCGTGATGCCTGGCCGCGCGCGGCGGCCTGCACCTCCCGGGGGATGACGGCGGACACCCTTCAGGCGCGGAGCGCACCCATGAGCATCAACCACCCCTCCTTCGGCACCATCGCCGACGACCGCATCATCATCTTCGACACGACGCTGCGCGACGGCGAGCAGTCGCCCGGCTTCTCCATGAACATCGGCGAGAAGCTGCGCATGGCCGAGGCGCTGGCCGACCTCGGCGTGGACGTGATGGAGGCGGGCTTCCCCATCGCGAGCCCGGGCGACTTCGAGAGCGTCGAGACCATCGCGAAGCGTTTCAGCAAGGACGGCCCCGTGGTCTGCGGTCTGGCCCGCACCGCGCCCGCCGACATCCAGCGCGCCGCCGAGGCCATCCGCCCGGCCGCGCGCAAGCGCATCCACACCTTCGTCTCCACCAGCCCGCTGCACATGCGCGTGAAGCTGCGGATGGAGCCCGAGGAGGTGCTGGCGCTGGTCACCGCCTCCGTCACCATGGCGCGCAACGCCACCGACGACGTGGAATGGTCCGCCGAGGACGGCACCCGCACGGAGCACGAGTTCCTGTGCCGCTGCGTCGAGGCCGCGATCAAGGCGGGGGCCACCACCATCAACATCCCCGACACGGTCGGCTACGCCGTGCCCGAGGACATGGCCCACATCTTCGCCATGCTGCGGCAGCGCGTGCCGGGCGCGGATGGGGTCATCTTCTCCACCCACAACCACAACGACCTGGGGCTGGCCGTGGCGAACACCCTGGCCGCCATCCGCGCCGGGGCGCGGCAGGTGGAGTGCACGGTCAACGGCATCGGCGAGCGCGCGGGCAACGCCTCGCTGGAGGAGGCGGTGATGGCGCTGCGCACGCGCCACGACGCCATCCCCACCACCAACAACATCGTCACCACCAAGCTGCTGAAGATCAGCCGCCTGCTGGCCAGCACCACGGGCTTCGACGTGCAGCCCAACAAGGCCATCGTCGGGCGCAACGCCTTCGCGCATGAATCCGGCATCCACCAGGACGGCATGCTGAAGGACAGCTCCACCTACGAGATCATGACGCCCGAGAGCGTGGGCTGGACCCACTCCTCCCTGGTGCTGGGCAAGCACAGCGGCCGCGCCGCCTTCCGCGACCGGCTGAAGACCATGGGCTACGAGGTGGGCGACAACCAGCTGAACGACGCCTTCCGCCGCTTCAAGGACCTCGCCGACCGCAAGAAGGTTGTCTACGACGAGGACATCGCGGCGCTCGTGGATGACGAGGTGATGCGCGCGGACGAGCGCATCAAGCTGGTGGGCCTGAACGTCTCCACCGGCATGGGCACGCGGCCCATGGCCACCGTCTCGCTGGAGGTGGATGGCGAGCGCCGCGACGGCATGGCGATGGGCGACGGCGCGGTGGACGCCACCTTCAACGCCATCCGCGTGGCCTTCCCGCACGAGATCGACCTCAAGCTCTACGCCGTGCAGAGCATCACCGGCGGCACCGACGCCCAGGCGCGCGTGACCGTGCGCTTCGAGGAGAAGGGCAAGCTGGTGGACGGGCAGGGGGCGGAAACCTGCACCATCGTGGCCTCCGCCAAGGCTTACGTCCACGCGCTGAACAAGCTGCTGGTGAAGCGCGAGCGGACGGCGCCGCCGGCGGTGTTGAAGACGGCCTGAACCTCCAGGGGCGCTGCCCCTGGACCCCGCCGGGGTGGCTGGGCCACCCCGGACCCCGCCTCGGGCTACGCCAGCGTCGTCAGGTCTTGGAACCAGTGCTGGGCCTGGGTGTAGCCGCGCACGTTGCGGCCCATCGCCCTGGGGTTCGTGTCGTGCACCACGAAGACCCACAGCGCCTCGTTCACCGCCTTCTCATGCGCGCGGCGCATCAGCGCGTCCTGCTCCGCCACGTCGAAGCTCCCCATCGCCCGGTCGAGGATCGCGTCCATCTCCGCGTCCCGGTAGTGGGCGAAGTTCACGCCCACCGGCGAGACCTGGTTGGAGTGGAAGAACCGGATGAAGGCATACAGCGGGTCGCTCGTGAGATACGCCACGTTGTTGGCCGTGATGTTGCCGCTGCGCGCGATCTCACCCAGCGCGCCCTGGCGCCAGCAGGTGTAGAGCACCTCCAGCTCCACCACCTGGAACTCCACCTGGATGCCCACCTCGCGCCACGCCGCCTGGACGTACTCGTTCATCGGCATGGACAGCATCTGCCCCGACCCGCCCGACGGCACGATGAAGCGCGTCCGCAGCGGGTTGCGCGGCGAAAAGCCCGCCTCGGCCAGCAGCCGCCGCGCTTCCGCCGGGTCGTGGCGGATCTGGAACTCGGGCCGGCCGAACCAGGGCGAGGACGGGTCCACCACCCCCACCGCCGGCTTGGCCAAGCCGCCCAGCAGCGCCACCACCTCGTCGCGGTTGATCGCCAGGTTCGCCGCGCGCCGCAGCCGCACGTCGCGCCAGAGCGAGCCCTCGACCAGGGACAGGTGGTAGTTCCACACGTGCGGCGTCACGTTCTCCACGATGCGCGCGCCGGCCTGGCGCAGGCGGGGCACCAGGTCCGGTGCCGGGCTCTCCACCAGGTCCAGCTGGCCGGCGATCAGGGCGTTGGTGCGCGTCGTCGTCTCGGGCGCGGCCACCAGCACCACGCGGTCCACCTTGGGCATCCGCGCGGGGTTCCAGTAGGCGGCGTTGCGCACCAGCTCCGCCCGCTCGCGCGGGACCAGGCGGGCCAGGCGGAAGGGGCCGGTGCCGGAGGGCTCGGCCGCGAAGCGCTCCCAGGAACGCCCCAGCCGCTCGTACTGCGCGGGCGAGGAGATGAGGAACCACAGCATCTGGTAGGGGAAGAAGCTGTCCACCGCGCGCGTCGTCACCTCCACCGTCATCGCGTCCAGCTTGCGCCAGGAGGCGACGGAGGGCAGGCGCGGCCGCACCTGCGCGGCCTGGCGGTTGTCGAAATGCGGCGCCTGCGGGTTCAGCACCTTCTCGAAGTTCCAGACCACCGCGTCGGCGTCGAAGGCGCTGCCGTCGTGGAAGGAAACGCCGGGGCGCAGGCGGAACACCCACTTGGTGCGATCGGAGGGCGTCGCCTCCCACGCGGTGGCGAGGCCGGGGACCAGCTTCCCCGGCCGGTCCGCCACGTCCATCTCCCACGCCACCAGCGGGTCGTAGAGGGTGTGGCCGGTGAACTGGTAGGCGCCGGCCCCGCGGTCGGGCTGGCCGGTGGTTTGCGGGATGTCGGCCATGGAGATGCCGTAGCGCAACACCCGTTCGTTGCCTGATGTCTGGGCAAATGCGTGGCTTCCAGCGTGTGGAAGCGGCAGGCTGGCCATTCCCGCGGCACCGAGCGTGGCCAGCAGGTCGCGGCGGTTCAAGGATTCAGCGGTCATTCAGAGGTCCCACCCGGCATGAGGATGCCGGGTGAGTTGCAAGGACCGTGCCGCGCCTCAAAAGGTGAAGCGCGTCCCCACCAGCAGCGACCGCCCGGGGATCTGGAACCCGTTCACCGGCTCCCACTTCGACCCGCCGAGGTTGCGGCCCTCGGCGAAGGCCGTGACCTGCGGGGTGATCCGGTAGGATGCGGAAAGGTTCAGCACCACGCCGGACTTGTTGGCCCGCGGCGAGGGACGGCTGGTCCCCGCATCGGTGTAGGAGGCGAAGGCCCCTTCCGGCGAGCGCCCGGTGAACAGCAGTGTCGGCGCGAAGACCAGCCCCGCCAGCGGCTCGGCCCGGGCCGTGAGGCTGACCACGTGCTCGGGCCGGCGCGGCAGGGCGCGGCCGGAGACGTCGTCGCGCGCGTCCGTGACGGTCCATGCCGCCTGGCCGGAGAGCCAGGGCAGCGGCCGCATCGCCAGCGCCAGCTCCGTGCCCTTGAAGGCCGCCCGGTCCACGTTCACCAGCGTGTTGAAGCCCGCGTTGAAGTTGATCAGGTCCTCCACGCGCGACTGGAAGAAGGTCGCCCCCAGCGTGAGGAAGTCCGTGCGCCCGAAGCCCGGCACGTCCAGCTCCGCGCCCAGCTCGTAGCCCAGGCTGCGCTCCGGCTTGAGCGCGGGGTTGCCGCGGAAGGTGGTGCCGATGGCGCCGAAGCGCTGGAACAGCGAGGGCGCGTTGAACCCGCTGCCGCCCGCCGCGCGCAGCCGCATGTTCACCTCCGGCCAATGGAGCACCGCGCCGACGCGCCAGGTGGTGTCGTCGAAGCGGCCGATGCTGTCGTGCCGCCCGCCCAGGGACAGGTCCAGCCGGTCCCACACGCGATACTGCACGGCGGCGTGGCCGGCGGTGCCGTCCTGCCGCGCGTTCACCCGCGTCTGGAAGGGCAGGGCACCCGAAAGGCTGCGCGACTCCTCGGAGAAATGGGTGACGCCGAAGCTGGCCTGCCCGTCGGTGAAGCTGCCGAAGCCGGGCAGGCGCACGGTGTTGCCCCAATCCACCGTCGTCCGCTCGCCCAGGAAGCGGTCGGTGCCGGCGGCGGCGGACAGGCGGTCCGGCAGGTTCTGGTACCAGCGCCGGTCGGAGGTGAAAGCCACCCGCAGCCCGGTGGTCCAGGCCCCGCCCAACAACTGCGTCTCGCCGCGCAGCTGGCCGGCCCAGCGCCGGTCCTCGCCGGTGAAGTTGGGGTCGTCGCGCGGCACGGAATCCAGGCCCGTGCGGTTCTCGCGCCAGCGCAGCAGCGCCTCCACGCGCGTGCCCTCCTGCGGCGTCCAGCCCAGGCGCGCGGTGGCGGCGGCGGCGCGCGCCCCGTCGCGCTCGCCCAGACTGCGGGTGAAGCGGTCCGCCGTGGCGTTGCTGCCCTCGGTGGACAGGGAGTTCGCGCTGAACAGGTAGTCGAAGCGCCCCACCGTGCCGGTAGCGCCCGCCCCCGCGCGCAGCGTGCGCTGCGTGCCGCCGGCCAGTTCGCCGAAGGGCTGGAAGGCGCGGTCGGCCGCGGCGCGCCGCGTCACCAGGTTCACCACGCCGCCGATGGCCGAGGCGCCGTAGAGCGAGGAGGCCGGCCCGCGCAGCACCTCGATGCGCTCCACGTCGAACAGCAGCTCGTTGCCGAAGTTGAAGGCGCCGTTGGGCTCGGAGGGGTCGTTCACCGGCACGCCGTCCAGCAGCACCAGCGTGGAGCGCGAGGAGTTGCCCCGCAGGAACACGCTGGCCTGCTGGCCGATGCCGCCGGACTGCGCGATCCGCAGGCCGGGGACGATGGCCAGCGCCTCGGCCAGCGTCTGGAAGCCGCGCTCCTCGATCTCGGCGCGGGTGATGACGGTGATGCCGGCCGGCACGCGCTCCAGCGCCGTGGGGGCGCGGGTGGCGGTGACGACCGTGTCGGGGATGGCGGTCTGTGCCCTGGCGGCGGAGCCGCCGAGCAGGACATGGGCGGGAGCGGCCGCCAGGATGGCGGCGGTGGAAAGCAGGATACGGCGCATCGGGGGTCCTCCGTGTGCGCGTGACGACGAGCCCCGGGCGGATGGTCGGCCCGCGGCGGCTGGCGCCATGATCGCAACCGGACGCAAAGGGTCCGTGGCACCGGTGCACCCCGCCCGGCACGCGCGAAAACAACATCTGCGCCGGCCGGTCTCCTGGCTCGCGGGTCACAGCCCCCTGCCGCCTTCTCGCGGCGCGTGGCCGCAATGGCATGTGGCAGCGGGCTCTCCGCCTACAGTTGCGGGGGCAGCGGCGGCTTGGCGGGTTGCCCCGCGTCGCGCCTTCCCGTTTCACCCCTCATCGGGGCACCGTCGCATGCGCGATGGTTACGCCCAAAAAGAAAGGCCGCCAACCCAGGGGGCGGCGGCCAAGTCATACAGGGAGGCTTCACGTCTGGGAGACGTGGGACCCGAAGGCCCCGCCGGCGCCGAAGCGCCGATGCGATGAACCATACCCCCGGTCGCCGCATGCGGAAGACGCGATCCTTCGCATCACCCATGCCGGGCGTGCATGATCAGTTCGACTGGCCCGCCAGCTCCGCCACCAGGAAGTCCCGGAACACCGACACGCGCTTGGACGCCCGCATCTCCTCCGGATACACGAAGTAGGCGTTGATCTTGGGCGCCTTCAGGTCGGGCAGCACGGTCAGCAGCCCTTCCAGCTCGGGCCCCATGTAGTCAGGCATGGCGGCCAGGCCCAGGCCGGACTTCACCGCCCCCAGCATGCCCGACAGGCTGTTGCATTCCAGCGTGCCGCGCCGCCCCTGGCCCGGCTTGCGGCCGATCTCGGCCAGCCAGTTGATCTCCTCCACCGGCGGGCGATAGTCGCCCCAGACGATCAGGCGGTGCGCGTCCAGCTCCTCCGGCCGCTGCGGGATGCCCTGGCGCTTGAGGTAGTCCGGCGCGCCCACGATCTTCCAGCCGAAGGTGGCGACGTGGCGCTGGATCAGGTCCGGCTGGCGCGGCGGGTGCATGCGGATGGCGACGTCCGCCTCGCGCATCGCGAGGTCGAGGTCGGCGTCGTCCAGGATCACCGAGACGTTGATCTCCGGGTACATCTCCAGGAATCGGTGCAGCCGCGGCGCGAGCCAGGAGGAGCCGAAGCCGGTCGTCGTCGTGACCTTCAGCCGCCCGGCCGGGCGTTCGCGCCCCTCGGTCAGCAGCGCCTCGGTCATGGCGAGCTTGGCGAAGACCTCGCGCACCGTGCGGTTCAGCGTCTCGCCCGCCTCCGTGAGGATCAGCCCGCGCGCGTGGCGGTGGAAGAGCGGCACGCTCAGCGCCTCCTCCAGCGCCTGGATCTGGCGCGAGACGGCGGATTGCGACAGGGCCAGCGTCTCGCCGGCATGGGTGAAGGACCCGGCCTCGGCGACAGCGTGGAAGACGCGCAGCTTGTCCCAGTCGAGCGGCATCACGCGGCCCTCTCCTTGCTGGTTTCGGTGCCGTAGCTGGCCGGGCTGGGCGCGTCGGCGGCGCGGTGGGCCAGCCAGCGCTCGGCGTCGAGCGCGGCCATGCAGCCGGTGCCGGCCGCCGTCACCGCCTGGCGGTACACGTGGTCCGCCACGTCGCCCGCCGCGAAGACCCCGGGGACGGAGGTGCGGGTCGTCCCCGCCTCCACCACCACGTAGCCGTTGGCGTCCATCTCCAGCGCGCCGCGGAACAAGGCGGTGGCCGGCGCGTGGCCGATGGCGACGAAGATGCCGTCCACCGGCAGCTCCGTCGCCGCGCCGGTCACGGTGTCGCGCAGCGCCAGCGCGCGGGCCACGGGGCGCGGGGCGTCGGTGCCCAGCATCGCCTCGGTGGCGTGGTTCCACAGGATCGTCACGTTGGGCTTCGCGAAGAGCCGCGCCTGGAGGATCTTCTCCGCCCGCAGCGTGTCGCGCCGGTGCACCAGCGTGACGTGGCGCGCGAGGTTGGACAGGTAGAGCGCCTCCTCCACCGCCGAGTTGCCGCCGCCGATCACCGCCACGTCGCGCCCGCGGAAGAAGAAGCCGTCGCAGGTGGCGCAGGCCGAGACGCCGAAGCCCGACAGCTCCCGCTCGCCCGGGATGCCCAGCCACTTCGCCTGCGCGCCCGTGGCGATCACCACGGCATCGGCCGTGAAGCGGTCGCCGGCATCGCAGGTGGCGGCGAAGGGGTGCGCCGCGAAATCCACAGCCGTGACGATGTCGTGGACCATGCGGGTGCCGACGTGCTCGGCCTGGGCGCGCATCTGCTCCATCAGCCAGGGGCCCTGCACCGCCTCGGCGAAGCCGGGGTAGTTCTCGACATCCGTGGTGATGGTCAGCTGCCCGCCGGGCTGCATCCCGGCCACCAGCACCGGGGCGAGCCCGGCGCGGGCGGCGTAGATGGCGGCGGTGTAGCCGGCCGGGCCGGCGCCGATGATGAGGAGGCGGGTGTGGTGGTGCTCGGGCACAGCTCGATCCGGGGGTCGTGTCGCGTTCAGTGCATATCTGCCCATTGAGGCATGCGGAACAACCCCGCACCTTGCCTTTCCCGACATCCGCAATGATATTGCGCGCCATGCCCGACAGCAGCAAGGAACCTTCGGTCCGCGTCCGTTCCGACCTCGATGCGATCGACCTGAAGATCCTCGCGGAGCTCCAGGCGGACGGGCGGATCACCAACGTGGACCTCGCGCAGCGCGTGGGCCTGTCCGCGCCCCCCTGCCTGCGCCGCGTGCGCCGGCTGGAGGAGACGGGCGTGCTGCGCGGCTACCACGCCGACGTCGAGCCGCAGGCGCTGGGCTTCGAGGTGACCTTCTTCGCCATCGTCGGCCTGGAGTCGCAGAAGCAGGCCGTGCTGGACGCCTTCGAGGCCGAGGCGACCGCCTGGCCCGAGGTGCGCGAGTGCCACATGATCCGCGGCGGCGGCGACTTCCTGCTGCGCCTGGTGGCGCGCGACACGGCGCACGAGAACGAGCTGACCGCGCGCCTCACCGCCGCCGCCCAGGTGCTGCGGGTGCAGACGTTGCAGACCATCCGCACCGGCAAGCACGCGGTGGGCGTGCCGGTGCCGCCCTAGGGTCAGGCGGGCGCCAGGAGCTCCGACGCCCAGCGGTCCAGGTAGGCGGCCGGCAGGGTGCCGTAGCCGGGCGCGGGCGTGCGCGGCACCGGCGCGCCGAGGCGGCTCGGCGCCGCCGAGGCCCAGCCCAGCCCCCAGGAGTTGCGGAACACGAAGAAGCCGCCCACGGGTTCCGTAGGGTCGGGCTGGAAGCCCAGCAGGCAGACGGCGTGGCCCACCGGCTCGATCACCCAGTCCTCCTCCGGCGTCAGGACGGTACCCCAGGTCCAGGCATCCGCGCCGCGCCAGTTGTTCGCGTCGGGCGTCAGCTGCGGGTCGTGGAGGTACGGCAGGCTGACGGCGACCGGCCGGCCCGACCGCAGCAGCTCCCACGCGGCGCGGGCGATGCCCGGCCAGCGCTGCGCGAAGGGCCCGGGCCGCCAGCAGAGCAGGTCGTCGCGCCGCGCGCGCGCGAGCAGCGCGGGCGGCGGCGCGGCATGGGGCGGCTGGGTGTCCGGCCATTCGGCGTGGCGCAGGATGCCGGTCTTCTGCATCGCCTTGTCCGCCTCCTCCAGCAGGCTGCCGCCGCTGGCGGCCTGGCCCGGCCCCAGGGCACGGATGCCGGCGTTGAGCGACAGCGGCGACAGGCGCTCCGGCGCGGCCGGCGTCCAGAAGCGCTCCAGCGCCGCGGCGGTGGCGAAGGCCACGCAGGTCAGCGTCCCCTTGCCCTGCCTGCGCACCGGCCAGCCGTCCTTCGCCAGGCCGCTGAGCAGGTCCAGCGCGGGCGCGCCAGCCAGGCTGGGCAGGCCGTCCTTGCCCGGCCAGTCCGGCGTCGGGTGCGGCGAGGCGGGCCCGCGCATCAGCGCCGAGGGGGGCGGCATGTCCGGCACCACGGCGAGGTTGCCGCGCATCTCGCGCGACAGCAGCCCGTCCAGGGCATCCAGCAGCCGGTCGCGCCGGATGGCGGGCTTCGTCCGGGCCAGCGAAGGGCTGGCCTGCAGCCGCGCGAACAAGGAATCGAAGGAGCGGATGCCCGTCTCGGCGACGAAGCGCAGCTCCTCGTCGTTCAGGTCGAGCGCTTCCTTCGCCTCCTCCAGGAACCGCGCCATCGTCAGGGGCCCCCCGGCGCCGCGCCGAAGGCGATTCCGGCCAGCTCGGCCCGCGCCTCCGCCAGCACGGGCGCCAGTTCGGGCACCCCGAGCAGCAGCGGCAGGATCTTCTCCAGCGCCAGTTCCTTGCCCGCCTGGCTGTCGCGCTGGAAGTGCACGCCCGCGATCTCGCGGTTCTGCGCGATGCGCGCGGCCAGGCGCTCGAACAGCGTGCCCATCGCCTTCTTCTGCGCGGCATCGCCCGCCGGCAGCGCCTCCAGCAGCAGGCCGGCCAGCAGGTAGGCTTGCAGTGCGTGGTTGCTGGGGTACGAGGGGTGCGGCGGCGTGGGGATGACCGGCAGCAGCGCGGGATAGACCTGCACCGGCCGCGGCGCATTGAACTGCGCCTTCCAGTGCATCCCCACCATGTGGCCCACGGCCAGGGCGCAGGCCGCCAGCGCGCTCAGGCCCGGCCGGCCGCCGGGGGCGGCCATCAGCAGCGCGAGGAAGGGCGCGTCCAGCTCGGCGGACTGCGCGAGGATCTCGCCGAGCCGCGCCTCGCGCTGGTCCATCAGCGCCAGCGCCTCCACGACCTGCGGCGCCATCGTCGCCTCGTCGTGCGCGGGGGCGGCGATGGCGTGCTGCGGGTCCTTCCAGGGAGTGCCGGAGAAGCCGGCCAGCACCACCTGCGCACGCAGGCCCGGCGCCCAGCAGGCGGCGGGGAAGCTCGCGCCCAGCAGCATGGGCGCGGTGCCCAGCGCCCCCTTGTCCTCCAGCGGTTCCGCGGGATTCAGCAACGCGACGCCGCCGAAGCCGCCGCCCGCGCTGCCGCGGCCTCCGGAACTGCCAGAGCCCCCACCATCGCCTGATCCCCCGCCATCACCAAATATAATAGTCGACATTTCCGTTTTTCCTTTTTTAAGTACAAGATTTTTTAGAGGGGTAGTCCTGCTTTTTGCAATCTATGACAATAAATTTTCCAATCAGATTCAACGGCGGTGGTTCTTTGATTGAGAAAAACACTCATGCAAAAGCCCGGTGTTAGCCTTAAAGCCTCCTGAACCAGTCCGCGCGCTTCATGAGTCCGATCTAGGGCAACCAGTGCGGCTGCTGTTACACAAAGATTGGAAGTATAGCGGCGGTTCGCTTCATGTGACCGCAGACCCCAGTACGCGGCCTGCGCCATGTCACCCGCCGCGTAGTGCGCGATGGACAGGAAGTGCCAGTGGCGGAACCGCAGCGGGTCCTCGGGCGAGAGGCGCAGCGCCTGCTCGGCCCGGCGCAGCGCCTCCGCGCCGTCGCCCATCCAGGCGAAGGTGGGGGCGGACCACAGCCAGGCGTCGGCGTCGTTGGGTGCGGCGTCCAGCGCGCGCTCGAAGAGCGGCAGCGCGGCGTCGTAGCGGCGCTCCCGCACCGCGCGCGAATGGCCCAGCATGGCCAGCGCGCGGGCGTTGTCCGCGTCCAGCGTCAGGCAGGTGTCCAGCGCCGCCTCCAGCGCGCGCGTCTCGCCCTCGCGGTCCTCCGCCCAGCCCTGGCCGAGCCGCAGCGAATGCCAGTTGGCCAGCGCCACCCAGGCGGGCGGGAAGCCCGGGTCCAGCGCCAGCGAGCGGTGCAGCAGCGCCCCCGCCCGCTCCATCTCGCCCCGCTCCAGCCGGAAGGTCAGCCGCCGCGCCTCCATCAGCGTCAGCCAGGCCCGCTCGTCCCGCGCATGCGAGCGGGAGCGGCGCAGCTCCGCCTCCTCCACCCGCGGCGCCAAGGTGTGGGCGATGATGCCCGCCACCATGTCCTCCGCCTCCGGCGTCACGCTGCCCGGCAGGTCCCAGGTGCGCCGCCACAGGGACAGCCCGGTCTCCGCATCCGCCAAGTCCACGCCCAGCCGCAGCCCGGCCCCGGTGCGCCGCAGCGAGCCGCCGGCGACGTAGCCCGCCCCCATCCGCCGGCCCACCTGCACCGGGTCGCTCCCCGGGTCCAGCGCGCGGGTGCTGTTGGCCGAGATGGTCATGGGCTCGCGCCGCAGCGTCAGCGCGCCGACCACGCCTTCCAGCAGCGCCTCCGCCAGCCCGGCATCGCCGGGCGCGGCGCGCAACGGCAGCACGGCCACCACCGGCACGCCGCCGCCCAGCGCGGCGAAGGCGCGCGGCGCGGGCGTGGGCAGGCCGATGTCGAGCATGTAGCCGCGCTTGGGCAGGGTGCGCAGCATCGCCGCGTCCGGCCCCAGCGCCCGGCGCAGCTCCACCACGCATTGGGTGATGCTGTCGTCGGTGACGTGCACCCCGGGCCAGACCGTGTCCAGGATCTCCGCGCGGGTCACCACCCGCCCGCCGGCCGAGGCCAGCAGGCGCAGCAGCTCCAGCGTCTTGGGCCGCAGCGCCACCGCCTCGCCGTCGGCGCGGAGCAGCAGGCCCCGTGCACCGTCGAGCGTCGCGCCGCCCACGCGGATGAGGATGTCCTGGTCCAGTCCCGTGGCCTCCATGGAGGCACCCCGCGGCGACACTAGGGGAGGCGCGGCGCGCGGCGCAACACGCATGACCCCGCCTTCAGTTGACTTTCGGTTAAGTTTCGGACGGCATGGCGGGGAGGTCGTGCTGGTCTGCGCCCGTTCCCGAAAGGAGCGCCGCCATGCCACGCCGCCTGTTCCTCCTCGCCGCCATCCTGCTCGCCACCCCGGCCCTGGCCTGGGGGGAGGGCGACGTGCTGTACCAGCTTCCGGGCGAGGGCGGCGTCGCCCGCCTCATCATCGCGGAAGGCGGCCGCGGCCAGCCGCTCGCCATCTTCGTGCCCGACGACCCGGACGCGGATGACCGCGCCGAGCTGTACCTGGATGCCCTGGCCGCGCGCGGCATCGCCGCCCTGGTGCTGGGCCTGGGTCGGGGCGGCCTGGCCGAGGGGCCACGCGCGCCGGAGGCCGCGCAGGCGCTGCGCGACGCCCTGGAATGGGCGGCGGGCCACGGCTTCGACCCTGCGCGCACCGCCCTGGTGGGCTTCGGCGCCGGCGGGAGGCTGGCGCTGGCCCACGGCGTGCCGGCGGTGGCGCTCTACCCCGGCTGCCGGAACCTGCCCGCGCCCCGCGCCCCCGCCCTGGTCCTCCAGGGCGGGCGCGACGCCGAGGGGTGCGACGCCCTGCCCGACCACCCGCTGCTGACCCTGGAGGTGCTGGAGGGCGCGGGCCATGGCTGGGACACGGTCGCGCTGTCCTTCTACGGCGGCGGGCTGCTGCTGCCCGACCCCGCCGGCCCCGGCCGCCTGCGCGCCCGGCCGGATGCGGCGGCGACCCAGGCGGCCGCCTCGCGCCTGGCGCAATGGATGGAAGACCGATGGACGGGCACGCTGCGCAGCGCCCGCCGGTAAGGCGGGTCCTGCGGCGGCGCGCCGCCCCCGTGCCGCAGGACCGGGCCTCGTCCGGCGGGCCGGACCGGGCCTGGGGCGTGGTGCTGGGCGCCTTCCTCGTCACCATGGCGGGCTACGGCGCCATCTACTCCTATGCCGGCTTCGCCGACGCCATCGCCGCCGAGTTCGGCGCTTCCCGCTCCGCCCTCACCCTGGTCTACGGGCTCAGCGGCGGGGCCTGCTTCTTCGTCTCCGCCCTGTCCGGCCCGCTGGCGGACCGGCTGGGGCCGCGCGTGCTGGCGGCGGCGGGGATGGGGCTGGTGGCGACGGGCTTCCTCGTCGCCGCGGCGGCCGAGACGCTGCTGGCGGTCTATCTCGGCTACGGCGTGCTGACGGGACTGGGCACGGGCTGCGCCTACGTCCCGGCGCTGGCCGCGGTGCAGCGCGGCTTCGTGGCGCATCGCGGCCTGGCCTCGGGGCTGGCGCTCTCGGGCATCGGGCTGGGCACCGCGCTGGTGCCGCTGGCCACGGAGGCCGCGGAGGCGCTGGGCGGCTGGCGCCCGGGCTTCGTGGCCTGCGCGGCCGCCGTGCTTGCGCTGGGCGTGCCCGGCGCCCTGCTGCTGGGCCCGGCGCCGCCGCGCGCCGCGGGGCCGGCGCCGGGCCTGCCGCTGTGCGCGCCCGGCTTCGCGCTCGCCTACCTCGGCACCATGCTGGCCACGGTGCCGGCGGTGCTGCCGCACGCGCTGCTGGTGTCCTCCGCCGTGGACCGCGGCCTGGGCGCGCGCGAGGCGGTGGGGCTGCTGGGCCTGGTGGGGCTGGGCACCATCATCGGCCGCTTCGTGCTGGCCGCGGCGGCGGACCTGCTGGGGCGCAGGCTGGCCTTCCTGCTGTGCTGCGCTGCCATGGCGCTGTCGCTGCTGGCCTGGGCGCTCGCGCCGGGCCTCGCGGCGCTCCAGGCCTTCGCGCTGGGCTTCGGTGCCCTGCAGGGCGGCTTCGTGGCGCTGCTGCCGGCCTTCGTGGCGGACAGCTTCGGGCCGCGTGGGCTGGGGGGCGTGCTGGGGCTGCTCTACACCGCGCGCGGGGTGGCGCTGCTGGGGGCGCCGGCCGCCGTGGCGCTGGCAGGCACGGCGCTGGGCGGGCACGCGGCGCCGGTCGCCGGCGCGGCGGCGCTGGGGCTGGCGGGGACGGCGCTGCTGGCGCGGCTGCCGGCAAGGGCGGGATAGGGGGCCGCGTGCGGCGACCCGGCCTTCTGCCGCGCCGCACCCCTCACCGGCGTGCGGCGCCCCGGCTTTCAGCCGCGCCGCGCCCGTCTCCACGTGCGGCGACCCGGCTTTCAGCCGCGCCGCACGACGTAATCCCCCGCTTCCAGCGCCGCCACGATGGCGTCGGCCTGGGCGCGGTCGCGCACCTCCACCATCAGCTCCAGCTCCGCCGTCTGCACCGAGGGCGCGGCGAAGAGGCGCTGGTGGCTCACCTCGATCACGTTGCCGCCCGCATCCGCCACGCGGGTGGCGATGTCGGCCAGCACGCCGGGCCGGTCGGGGATGTCCAGGTGCAGGCGCAGCAGCCGCCCGTCGCGCAGCAGGTTGCGGAGAAGGACGTTGGAAAGGATGCGCGGGTCTATGTTGCCGCCGCAGACCGGCGTGGCGACGCGCTTCCCGGCAAAGCGCTCCGGGAAGCTCAGCACGGCGGCGAGGCCCGCCGCGCCCGCGCCCTCGCTCACCACCTTCGCGCCCTCGGCCAGCAGGGCGATGGCGTGCTCCACCGCGCGCTCGGGGACCACCAGCACCTCCACGCCCAGGCGTTGCAGCAGGGCGAAGGGCAGCTCGCCCACGTCGCGCACCGCGATGCCCTCGGCGATGGTGGGGCCGCCCACGGCCACCGGGCGGCCGGCCAGGCGCTGCGCCATGGCGGGGTAGCCCTCCACCTCCACGCCGAAGACCGGCAGGCCGGGGCGCAGCGCCGCCGCCGCCACCGCGCAGCCCGCCACCAGCCCGCCGCCGCCGGTGGGCAGGATCAAGGCGTCCAGCGCGCCGGCCTCCTCCAGGATCTCCAGCGCCATGGTGCCCTGGCCGGCCAGCACGCCCGGGTCGTCATAGGGGTGGATGAAGGTGAGGCCGTGCTCGCGCGCCAGGGCGTGGGCGTGGGCGGCGGCCTCGGCCAGCGTCGCGCCGTGCAGCACCACGCGGGCGCCGAAGCCCTCGGTCCGCACCACCTTGGTGGGGGGCGTGAAGCGCGGCATGACGATGGTCGCCGCCACCCCCATCAGCGTGGCGTGGCGCGCCACCGCCTGGGCGTGGTTGCCGGCCGACATGGCGATGACGCCGCCCTCGCGTTCGCGCGCGCTCAGCAGCGCCAGGCGGTTGGCCGCGCCGCGCTCCTTGAAGGCGCCGGTGGCCTGGAGGTTGTCGAGCTTCAGCAGCACCGCCGCGCCCGCTTCGCGCGATACGGCGGGGCTCTCGACCAGCGGCGTGCGCAGCACCCGCCCGGCGATGCGGGCGGCGGCCGCCTGGATGTCCGCCAGCGTGACCGGCATGCGTGAACCCCTTCCTCGGATGGGGAGGTTCCTAGCCGCTGCGTGCCCTCAGGTGAAGGCGACCTTGGTGATCTCCACCGACCGCGCGCCCCCGGGCGCCGGCACCTCGACCACCTGGCCCACCGCCTTGTCCATCAGCGCGCGGGCGAGCGGCGAGGTGAGCGAGATGGAGTGCGTCTTCATGTCCGCCTCGTACTGGCCGACGATGCGGTAGGTCTGCTGCTTCTCCGTCTCCTCGTCCAGGATGGTGACGCGGGCGCCGAAGCGCACCACGTCCCCGCTGAACTTGGCCACGTCCACCACCTCGACGGAGGGGATGATGGATTCAAGCTCGCCGATGCGGCCCTCGATGAAGGACTGGCGCTCGCGCGCCGCATGGTACTCCGCGTTCTCAGACAGGTCGCCATGCGCGCGCGCCTCCGCGATGGCCTGGATGATCGCCGGCCGCTCGGTGCCCTTGAGGTGCCGCAGCTCCTCTTCCAGCCTGGCGAGGCCTTCGGCGGTCATGGGGAACTTCTGCACTGGCAGTTCCTTCGCACATCTTCCCCGCCGGGCGTTCGGCCCGCAGCGAAACGCCGGCGGTGGGGGGTGGGGAGGGGGCCTGTCCGCCCCCGCCCGGTGTCAGAACGACGCCGTAGAGTAGGATTGGAGCGGCGCCACATCAAGGGTTTGCGCGCGCAGCGCCGCGATCGCCCCCACGGCCGCCCGCGCGCCGGCCATGGTGGTGTAGTGCGGCACCCCCTGGGTGAGCGCGGAACGCCGGATGTCGAAGCTGTCCGACACGCTCTGCCCGCCGCCAGAGGTGTTGATCACCAGCTGGATCTCCCCGCTCTTGATCGCGTCCACGCAATGCGGGCGGCCTTCCAGCACCTTGTTCAGCACCTGCGCCTCCAGCCCCGCCGCCTTCAGCTTCGCCGCCGTGCCGCGGGTGGCGATGATGCGGAAGCCCAGCTCCACCAACCGGCGCGCGATGCCCACCGCGGCCCCCTTGTCGCCCTCGCGCACGGAGATGAAGGCGGCACCCTCCACCGGCAGCTTCACCCCCGCGCCCATCTGGGACTTGAGGAAGGCGCGCTCGAAGGAGGTGTCGAGGCCCATCACCTCGCCGGTGCTCTTCATCTCCGGGCCCAGCAGCACGTCCACGCCGGGGAAGCGGTTGAAGGGGAAGACCGCCTCCTTCACCGCGACGTGGCGGTTCACCGCGTCGTCGTCCAGCGTGAACTCGGAGAGCAGCGCGCCGGCCATGACGCGCGCGCCGATCTTGGCCACCGGCACGCCGGTGGCCTTGGCGACGAAGGGCACGGTGCGGCTGGCGCGCGGGTTCACTTCCAGCACGAAGATCTCGCGGTCCTTCACGGCGAACTGCACGTTCATCAGCCCCTGCACCTTCAAGGCGCGGGCCATGGCGTCGGTCTGGAGCTTGATCTCCGTCACCACCGTGGGCGCCAGCGAGTAGGGCGGCAGGGAGCAGGCGCTGTCGCCGCTGTGGATGCCCGCCTCCTCGATGTGCTCCATCACGCCGGCGACGTAGACGTTGCCCGCGCGGTCGGCGATGCAGTCCACGTCCACCTCGATGGCGTCCGACAGGTACTGGTCGATGAGGATCGGGTTCTCGCCGCTCACCTTCACGGCCTCGGCGCCGAAGCGGCGCAGCTGCTCGGGGTTGTGGGCGATCTCCATCGCGCGCCCGCCAAGCACGTAGGAGGGGCGGACGACGACCGGGTAGCCGATCGTCTCGGCCACCACCATCGCCTCGTCCAGCGTGCGGGCGATGCCGTTGCGCGGCTGCTTCAGGCCGATGCCGTGCAGCAGCTGCTGGAAGCGCTCGCGGTCCTCGGCGATGTCGATGGCCTCGGCGGAGGTACCCAGGATGGGGATGCCCGCCTTGTCCAGCGCCTGGCTCAGCTTCAGCGGCGTCTGGCCGCCATACTGCACGATGCAGCCGATCACCTCGCCATTCTCCTGTTCCTTGCGGATCAGGGCGATGACGTCCTCGGGCGTCAGCGGCTCGAAGTACAGGCGGTCGGCGGTGTCGTAGTCGGTGCTCACCGTCTCGGGGTTGCAGTTGACCATGATGGTCTCGATGCCCGCCGGCCCGCCATGCTTCTCGCTCAGCGCGTAGCAGGCGTGGACGCAGCAATAGTCGAACTCGATGCCCTGGCCGATGCGGTTCGGCCCGCCGCCCAGGATCACCACCTTCTTCGCGCCCGTCGGCCGGGATTCACATTCCGGCGTGCCGAAGCCGCCCTCGTAGGTGGAGTACATGTAGGGCGTGTCGGAGGCGAATTCGGCCGCGCAGGTGTCGATGCGCTTGAACACGGGCGTCACGCCCAGCGCCTGGCGGGCGGCGGCCACCGCGGCCTCGTCACGCCCGGTGATGCGGCCGAGCTGCGCGTCGGAGAAGCCCAGCGCCTTCACCGCGCGCATCGCGTGCGCGGTGGTGGGCAGGCCCTTGGCCGCCACCTGCGCCTCCGCCTTGACCACGCGCTCCACCTCGCGGATGAACCAGGGGTCGAACTTGCAGGCGGCGTGGATGTCCTCCACCGACAGGCCCGCGCGCAGCGCCTGGGCCACGGTGAGGATGCGGTCCGGCCGCGGCACGGCGAGGGACGCCATGAAGGCCTCGCGCGAGCCGTCGCCCGGCGGCGCCTGCACGTCCAGCCCCGAAAGCCCGGTTTCCAGCGAGCGCAGCCCCTTCTGCAAGGCTTCCGCGAAGGAGCGGCCGATCGCCATGCTCTCGCCCACGCTCTTCATCGCGGTGGTCAGCGTGGCCGGCGTGCCGGGGAACTTCTCGAAGGTGAAGCGGGGGATCTTCACCACGACGTAGTCGATCGTCGGCTCGAAGCTCGCGGGCGTCACCTTGGTGATGTCGTTGCCCAGCTCATCCAGCGTGTAGCCCACGGCCAGCTTCGCCGCGATCTTGGCGATGGGGAAGCCGGTGGCCTTGGACGCCAGCGCGGAGGAACGCGACACGCGCGGGTTCATCTCGATGACGACCATGCGGCCATCCACCGGGTTGATGCCGAACTGCACGTTGGAGCCGCCGGTGTCCACGCCGATCTCGCGCAGGCAGGCGATGGAGGCGTCGCGCATGCGCTGGTACTCGCGGTCGGTCAGCGTCAGCGCGGGCGCGATGGTCACGCTGTCGCCCGTGTGCACGCCCATCGCGTCCAGGTTCTCGATGGAGCAGACGATGATGCAGTTGTCCGCGCGGTCGCGCACCACCTCCATCTCGAACTCCTTCCAGCCCAGCACGCTCTCCTCGATCAGCACCTCGGTCGTCATGGAGGCGTCGAGGCCGGAGGCCACGATCTGCTCGAACTCCTCCTTGTTGTAGGCGATGCCGCCGCCCGTGCCGCCCAGCGTGAAGGAGGGGCGGATGACGCAGGGCAGGCCGACGATGGCCAGGCCCTCGCGCGCCTCCTCCATCGTGTGGGCGATGGTGGATTTCGGGCTCTCGATGCCGATCTTGGTCATCGCGTCGCGGAACTTCTGGCGGTCCTCCGCCTTGTCGATCACCTCGGCCTTGGCGCCGATCAGCTCGCAGCCGTACTTCTCCAGCACGCCGGCGGCGTCCAGCTTCAGCGCGGTGTTCAGCGCGGTCTGCCCGCCCATGGTGGGCAGCAGCGCGTCCGGGCGCTCCTTGGCGATGATCTTCTCCACCACCTCGGGCGTGATCGGCTCGATGTAGGTGGCGTCCGCCAGGCCCGGGTCGGTCATGATCGTGGCGGGGTTGGAGTTGACCAGGATGACGCGGTAGCCCTCGGCCCGCAGCGCCTTGCAGGCCTGCGCGCCGGAGTAGTCGAACTCGCAGGCCTGGCCGATCACGATGGGGCCGGCGCCGATGATGAGGATGCTCTTGATGTCGGTGCGCTTGGGCATGGTGCGTTCAGTCCCGGTTGTCGGCGCGCTTGGCGCTGAAGAGGAGGAGGGGCAGCAGCAGCATGTGCGGCACGCCCCAGAAGATGAGCGCGGTCAGCCGGTTCTCCGCGTCCAGGAACAGGAGCGTGGCGGAATGCACGGCGACCGAGATGAGGAAGGCGAGCCAGGCGGCGCGGCGCACCGGATACAGCTTGCGCAGCGCATGGGCGAGCCAGAACAGCACCACGCCGCTGTAGGCCAGCGCCATGAGGGGGATGGCGATCATCATCGGCCGAACCTCCGAACCCGCAGCGCCATGGCACCCGCCGCGATGGCCTGCGCGGATGCGACGAGGCCCACCACCCACCAGCGGTCCAGGCTCGTCGCGGCGTAGAGCACCAGGCCCATCAGCAGCATGGACAGCCCCATCGCCGCCTCGCGCTGCGCGATGACGCGGCCCAGCGCCACCGTCAGCAGCAGCGCCGCGACGGCGAGCGGCGGCAGGAGCAGCAGCGGCGTCATGCCGCGCGCCCCTGGAAGGCCAGCTTCGCCGCCAGCAAGGCCAGCGCCCCGCCCAGCACCCAGCGCTGCGCCGCCAGCCACACCGGCCGCGTGGCGAGGAAGCGCGCCGTGCCGGACGCGCCCTTCACCAGCACGCCGTCGAAGATGGTGCAGGTGATGATCTGCACGAGGCCCAGCACCACGGCCTGGAGGAACACGTCGCCCCGCGCGGGGTCCAGGAAGGGCGGGAAGACGGCGACGTAGAACAGCGCCACCTTGGGGTTCAGCGCGGCGGTGGCGAAGCCCACGGCGAAGAGCCGCGCGTCGCTTTCCACCGGCATGGCACGCGGCGCCCAGAGCGGCTGCCCGCCCGGCCGCACGCATTGCCACGCCATCCACAGCAGGTAGAGCGCGCCGCCGATCCGCAGCGCGTCCCAGGCGAAGGGCACGGCGAACAGCGCCGCCGTCAGCCCGCCCGCCGCGCAGAGCATGATGGCGAGCGACCCCGTCTGGCAGCCGATGAGCGACACCATCCCCGCCCGCGTCCCCTGCGCCAGCGCGCGGGAAACGAGGTAGAGCATGTTCGGCCCCGGCGTGGCGGCGAGGCCGAGCGAGAGGGCTGCGAAGACGAGAAGGGTTTCCGGCGAGGGCATCTCACCCCATCGCCGCGAAGCCGCCATCCACCGGGATGGCCGCGCCGGTCACGAAGCCCGCCGCGTCGCTCGCCAGGAAGGCGGCGATCCCGCCCAGGTCGTCCGGCGTGCCCCAGCGCCCGGCCGGGGTGCGGGCGATCTGGCGCTCGTACAGCCCGGGCTGGTGGGTGCGCGCGCGGTCGGTCAGCTCCGTCTCGATCCAGCCGGGCAGCACCGCGTTCGCCGTGATGCCGTCCCCCGCCCAGGCGGTGGCCAGCACCTTGGTGTACTGCACCACCGCACCCTTGGACGCCGCATAGGCCGGCGAGAAGGGCAGCCCGAACAGCGCCATGATGGACGCCACGTTGATCACCCGCCCCACGCCATGCGCCTTCAGCAGCGGGTGCGCCCCGCGGGTGAGGCGCATGAGCGAGGTAAGGTTGGTGTCCATCACCGTCGCCCAGTCCTCGTCCGAGACTTCCTCGGGCCGGCGGCGGATGTTGGTGCCGGCGTTGTTCACCAGGATGTCCAGCCGGCCGAAGCGCGCCCGCACCGCCTCCAGCACCCGCGCCTCGGCGCCCGGTTCCACCAGGTCGGCCGCGATCACCAGCGCGCCGGGCAGGGCGGCGGCGGCCGCCTCGTTCTTCGCCACGTTGCGGCCGGTGATGGCGACCGACCCGCCGTTGGCGGCCAGCGCCTTCGCCATGCCCAGCCCGATGCCGCCATTGCCGCCGGTGACCAGCGCCACGCGGCCCGAAAGATCCCACATCACGCCTTGCCCTCCATCACCCGCATGAAGCGGTGGAACAGGTGGTGGCTGTCGGACGGGCCGGGCGACGCCTCCGGATGGTACTGCACGGAAAACGCCGGCCGGTCGGTGGCCGCGATGCCCTCGTTCGTGCCGTCGAACAGGCTGCGGTGCGTGACCTTCACCGTGGCGGGAAGCGACGCCTCGTCCACCGCGAAGCCGTGGTTCTGGCTGGTGATCTCCACCTTGCCCGTCTCCAGGTCCTGCACCGGCTGGTTGGCGCCGCGGTGGCCGCGCTCCAGCTTGTAGGTCTTGGCCCCCAGGGCGAGCGCCAGCAGCTGGTGCCCCAGGCAGATGCCGAAGACCGGCACGCGCTGGGCCAGCACCGCCTGGATGGCCGGCACGGCGTAGATGCCGGTCGCCGCCGGGTCGCCGGGGCCATTGGACAGGAACACGCCGTCCGGGGCGTGGCGCAGGATCTCCTCGCCGGTGGCGGTCGCGGGCAGCACGGTCACCTCGCAGCCGGCATCGGCCAGGCAGCGCAGGATGTTGCGCTTGGCGCCGTAATCAATCGCGACGACCTTCTTGGTCGGTGCCGCCTGCTTGCCGAAGCCCTCGCCCCAGGCCCAGCGCGTCTCGTTCCAGGAATAGGCCTGCCGCGCGGTCACCTCCTTCGCCAGGTCCATGCCCTCCAGCCCCGGCCAGGCCTTGGCCTGGGCCAGCAGGGCCGGGATGTCGAAGCGGCCATCGGCGGGGAAGTGCAGCACGCCGTTGGGCGCGCCGCCGTCGCGGATGCGCGCGGTCAGCGCCCGCGTGTCCAGCCCGCCCAGGCCCGGGATGCCGTGGCTCAGCAGCCATTCGTGCAGGTGGCGCGTGGCGCGGTAGTTCGACGGTTCGGAGACGTCCTGCTTGACGATGAGGCCGCGGGCCACGGGCGTCGCCGCCTCCATGTCCTCGGGGTTCGTGCCGACGTTGCCGATGTGTGGGAAGGTGAAGCAGATCACCTGGCCGGCGTAGGAGGGGTCGGTCAGCGTCTCCTGGTAGCCGGTCATGCCGGTGTTGAAGCAGATCTCGGCCACGCGGGTGCCGTGGGCGCCGAAGCCCACCCCCCAATGCACGCTGCCGTCATCGAGCACGAGCGCGGCGGTGGCGCCCTCGGGGGCGGCGTTGGGCATGGCGGGTTCCTCGGGGTCTTGCTTGCTGGGGGCCAAGTCTGCCAGGGACAGGCCGGTGCTGGCCAGGATGGCGGGCCAGTGCTTGGCCGGGATGGCCCGGGACTGGCGCCACTTGCGGATGGCCTCGGTGCCCACGCCGCAGGCGGCGGCGGCGGCCTCTGCCCCGCCCAGGAGGGCGAGGATGTCGTCCACGGTGCGCATGGCGGCGGTATATGGGAAGAAACTTCCCAGGTCGAGTTGGAACTTCAAGCTGGGAAGTTTTTTCCCGGAAAAGGACACGGACGATGGAACTGCGCGAGCGATTCACCGCGGAACTCAAGACCGCCATGCTGGCGAAGGACGCCCCGCGCGTCGGCACGCTGCGGATGGTGACGGCCAAGCTGAAGGACGCCGACATCGCCACCCGCCCCGGCCCGCCGCTGGACGAGGCCGGCATCGTCGCCATGCTGCGCGGCATGGCCAAGTCCCGCCGCGAATCGGTGGAGATGTACCGCCAGGGCGGCCGGCCCGAGCTGGCCGAGAAGGAAGAAGCGGAGATCGCCGTCATCGAAGCCTTCCTGCCGCGGCAGATGGACGAGGCGGCGATGGGGGCGGCCGTGCGGGACGCGGTGGCCGAGGCGGGCGCCACCACGGTGAAGGACATGGGCAAGGTGATGGCGGCACTCCGCGCGAAGCACGCGGCCAGCCTGGACATGGCGAAGGCCGGGCCGCTGGTGAAGGCGGCGCTGGGGGGCTGATCCCTACTCCACGCGGATGTCGCGGGCGCGGATGACGTCGCGCCACTTCGCGCTCTCGGTGGCGAGGTAGGCCGGGAACTCCCCCGGCGTGCCCCCCACCGGCTCGATCGCCATGCCCAGCAGCCGGTCGCGCAGCTCGGGCGCGCGCAGGCTGTCGGCGACCGTGGCCGACAGCCGCTGGATGATCGCCTCCGGCGTGGCGGCCGGGGCGAACATGGCGAAGTCGCTCGACGCGGTGATGCCGGGCAGGCCTGCCTCGGCCAGGGTCGGCACGTCGGGCGTCTGCGGCAGGCGCCCGTCGCTGGTGAGGGCGAGCGCGCGCAGCTCGCCCGAGCGGACGAAGGGCAGGGCGACCACGGTGTCCACGAAGGACATCTGCACCTCCCCGGTGATGACGGCCTGCATGGCAGGGCCGCCGCCGCGGTAGGGAACGTGCTGGAGCCTGATGCCCGCCGCGCCGGCCAGCATCTCGGGCGCCAGGTGGTTGGCCGAGCCGATGCCGCCGGAGCCGTAGCTGATCGTGTCCGGCGCCGCCCGCGCCGCCGCGATGAGTTCCGCCAGGGTGCGGATGCGCGAGTCGCCCCTGACGCATACGAAGAAGCCGTTGCTGGCCAGCAGGCCGATCGGGGCGAAGTCGCGCTCCTGGTTGTAGGGCAGGTTCGCGTAAAGGTGAGGGTTGATGGCGTAGGTGCTGTTGGGCGTGACGAGCAGCGTGTAGCCGTCCGGCCGGGCGCGCGCCACGCTGCCGCTGCCGACCGCCCCGTTGGCGCTCGCCCGGTTGTCCACCACGAATTGCTGCCCCAGCCGCGCCGAGAGCTGGCCCGCGACGAGGCGCGCGATGATGTCGGTGGAGCCGCCGGCGGCGAAGGGGGCGACGATCGTCGCCGTCCGCGTGGGGTATCCCGGCTGGGCGGCCGCCGGCCGGGCCATCGCCGCGGCGCCCAGCAGGCCGAGGGCCGAGCGGCCGAAATCGCGTCGGAGGAGCGTCATCGCGTCAGGTCCCTGTGCAGCATGGGCGCGCCGGGCGGGCCGGCGCGGAAGGCGCACCATCAGGCGCAAAGGGGCGGCGGCACGGGGCCAAGCCGGCTGGCGCGTGTTCCCATCCCCGATCCACCTGAAGCCGGTGCTTGCCCGCCACCTTGTGGGGCGGCGATGGCGGCGTCAACCGGCGCGTCTTCGCCGGCCCGCGCCGGGCCGGGTCACACGCCCAGCGCCCGCAAATCCACGCAGTCCACCGTCGCGCCCGCCTCCAGCGCGCGCGCGAAGGGCGCGCGCAGCACCAGCGCGTCGGCTCCGGCCAGCACGCGCAGCATGGAGCTGTCCTGCATCGCGGCCGGCGTCACGCCGTCCGGCCCCAGGGTGGCGCGCAGGTGGTCGGCGCGCCTGTCGTTCTCCGGCAACGCCACGGTGCAGCGCGCCTGCATCACGGGCAGCGCGGGCGCCACCTGGCCCCCCAGCCGCGCCAGAACCGGCAGCAGGAACACCACGGCGCAGACCACGGTGGAAACCGGGTTGCCCGGGAAGCCGATCACCGGCAGCCCGTTCCAGTCGCCGAAGACCAGCGGCTTGCCCGGCCGCATGGCGATCTTCCAGAAATCCAGCCGGAAGCCCTCGCGCGCCAGGGCGGCCACGGTCTGGTCGTGGTCGCCCACGCTGGCGCCGCCGGTGGTCAGCAGCAGGTCGGCCCCCCGCGCGCCGCGGGCGATGGCGAGCAGCGCGGCGGGGTCGTCCGGTGCCACGGGCAGGATCGTCGCCTCAGCCCCCGCGGCACGGATCATCGCGGCCAGCGCGAAGCTGTTGGAGGACACGATGCCCCCCGGCGGCAACGGCTCGCCGGGCAGCGCGATCTCATCCCCCGTGGCGAGGATGGCGACGCGCGGGCGGCGATGCGCCTGCACCCAGGGGTGCCCGGCGGCTGCGGCCAGCCCGACATCGCGCGCGGAAAGCCGGCGCCCCGGGGCCAGCAGCGCGTCGCCCACGGCGAAATCCAGCCCGCGCCGGCGGATCCAGCGCCCGGCCCGCGGCGCCTCGTTCACCGTGACCGCGTCGCCCTCGCGCGCCGCATCCTCCTGCAGCAGGATGGCGTCGGCCCCTTCGGGCACATGGGCGCCGGTGGAGATCCGCACGCAGCCCCCCGGCGGCACCGCGCCGGCGAAGGGGTGCCCGGCCGCGGATTCGCCCGCCAGCCGCAGCACGGCGCCCAGCGGCGCGTCGCCGGCGCGCAGCGCGTAGCCGTCCATGGCGGAAACGTCGGCCGGCGGCTGCGTCAGCCGCGCGGCGACGGGGGCGGCCAGCACCCGGCCCGCGGCGTCGGCGACCGACACCGTCTCGGCGCCCACCGGGGCGAAGCCGGCGAGGATGCGCTCCCGCGCCTCCGCGACGGAGATCATGCCGTCCAGGCGCCGCTCTTGCCGCCTTCCTTGGCCAGCAGCCGCAGCCCCTCGATCCGCATGCCGCGGTCCACCGCCTTGCACATGTCGTAGACGGTCAGCGCGGCGACGGAGGCCGCCGTCAGCGCTTCCATCTCCACACCCGTGCGCCCGGTGCAGGCGACGGTGGCCTGGATGTGGACGGTGTCCTCGCCCTCCGGCAGCAGCTCCAGCGTCACGGAATCCAGCGCCAGCGGGTGGCACAGCGGGATGAGGTCGGCGGTGCGCTTGGCGGCCATGATGCCGGCCAGCCGCGCCACGCCCAGCACGTCGCCTTTCTTCGCGGTGCCGGCGCGGATCAGCGCCAGGGTCGCGGGCAGCATCACCACGCGCGCCTCGGCCACCGCACGGCGCTGCGTCACGGCCTTGGCGCCGACATCCACCATGACGGCGCTGCCGGCGGCGTCGAAGTGGGTCAGGCTCATGCGCCCAGCAGCGCCCGCGTCGCCGCGTCCAGGTCCGGCTGGCGCAGCAGGTGCTCGCCCACCAGGATGCAGAAGGCGCCCGCATCGGCCATGCGGCGCACGTCGCCCGCCGTGCGGATGCCCGATTCCGCCACCGGGATGCGGTCGGCCGGGATCAGCGGCACCAGGCGCTCGGAGGTGCCGAGGTCGGTCGCCAGCGTCTTCAGGTTGCGGTTGTTCACGCCGATCAGCCGCGTCTGCAGCCCCAGCGCCCGGTGCAGCTCCGCCTCGTCATGGACCTCGGCCAGCACCGCCATGTCCAGGGCGCGCGCCACCTCCTCCAGCTCCACCGCCTGCTCGTCCGACAGCGAGGCCATGATCAGCAGCACGGCGTCGGCGCCCATGGCGCGGCTCTGGAACACCTGCCACGGGTGCACCAGGAAGTCCTTGCGGAGCACCGGCAGGGTGCAGGCGGCGCGGGCGGCCTTCAGGTCGTCGGCGCTGCCGCCGAACCATTGCGCGTCGGTGAGGATGGACAGGCAGGTGGCGCCCGCGCCTTCGTAGATGCGCGCGAGTTCCGCCGCGTCGAAGCCCGGCCGGATCTCGCCGCCGGAGGGCGAGCGGCGCTTCATCTCGGCGATCAGCCCGGTGCGGCCCAGCGCGACGGTGGCGCAGAGCGCGCCCTGGAAGGGGCGCGGGGGCGGCGCGGCCTTGGCCAGGCGCTCCATCTCGGCCAGCGAGGTTTCGCGCAGCCCGTCCTCCACCTCGACGTATTTCGCGCCGATGATGGTCTGCAAGGCGTCCGACAGGTGGGTATCAGGCATCGGGGGCGTCCTGGGGGTTCGAGAGGCGGCGCAACGCATCCAACGCGCCGCGCGCGCGGCCGGTGTCCAGCGATTCCGCGGCCAGCGCCGCGCCCTCGCGCAGCGTGGCGCAGCGCCCGGCGACGATGAGGGCCGCGGCCGCGTTCAGCCGCACCACCTCGCGGTAGGCGCCCGGCGCGCCGTCCAGCAGGGCCAGCAGGGCCGCGGCGTTCTCCGCCGGGTCGCCGCCCCTGATCGCTTCGGGCGGGGCGGGGGCGAGGCCGGCTTCCTCCGGCGTCACGGTGAATTCGCGGAACTGGCCGTCGCGCAGCTCCACCACCTGCGACGGGCCGGACAGCGCCAGCTCGTCGAGGCCCTGGCCGTGCACCAGCCAGGCGCGCTCGGTGCCCAGGCGGGCCAGCGCCTCGGCCATCGGGCGCAGCCAGCGCGGATGGAAGGCACCGGTCATCTGGCGCGTCACGCGGGCGGGGTTCGCCAGCGGGCCCAGCAGGTTGAAGATGGTGCGCGTGCCCAGCTCCACCCGCGCGCCGCCGGCGTGGCGCAGCGCCGCGTGGTGGCGTGGCGCCAGCAGGAAGCAGATGCCCGCCTCGCGCAGCACCCCGGGGATGCGCTCCAGCGCCAGGTCCAGGTTGACGCCCAGTGCCGCCAGCGCGTCCGCCGCGCCGGATTTCGAGGACAGCGCGCGGTTGCCGTGCTTGGCCACCGGCACGCCGCAGCCCGCCACCACCAGCGCCGCGGCGGTGGAGATGTTCAGCGAACCCGAGGCGTCCCCCCCGGTGCCGACGATGTCCATCGCGCCCGCCGGCGCCTCCACCGCGGTCATGCGCGCGCGCATGGCGCGCACGGCGCCGGTCATCTCGGCCACCGTCTCGCCGCGCACGCGCATGGCCATCAGCAGCCCGGCGATCTGCGCGGGCGTCGCCTCGCCCGCCATGATGATGGCGAAGGCGGCCTCGGCCTCCGTCTCGGCCAGCGTCTCGCCGTCGGCGAGGCGTGCGAGCACGGGCTTCAGGCTGCCGCTCATGCCGGCTGCTTCGTCGCGGACAGGAAGTTGCCCAGGATGCGGTGCCCATGCTCGGAGGCGATGCTTTCCGGGTGGAACTGCACGCCGTGGATCGGCAGGGCGGCGTGGGACAGGCCCATGACGAGGCCGTCCTCCGTCTCCGCCGTCACCACCAGCGAATTGGGCAGGCTTTCGCGGCGCACCACCAGCGAGTGGTAGCGCGTGGCGCGGAAGGGGGAGGGCAGGCCGGCGAAGACGCCCCCGCCCTGGTGCGCCACGTCCCACACCTTGCCGTGCACCGGGGCAGGCGCGCGGATCACCTCGCCGCCGAACGCTTGGCCGATGGCCTGGTGGCCGAGGCAGACGCCCAGCAGCGGCACCCGCGCCTCGGCGCAGGCCGCGATGAGGTCCAGGCAGATGCCGGCCTCGTTGGGTGTGCAGGGGCCGGGCGAGAGCACGATGCCCGAGGGGCGCCTGACCAGCGCCTCGGCGGGCGAGAGCGCGTCGTTGCGCACCACCTCCACCTCCGCCCCCAGGTCGCCCAGGAAATGCACGAGGTTCCAGGTGAAGCTGTCGTAGTTGTCTATGAGGAGGAGCATGGCACGGGCGGAACCTGACGGGCCGGGCCGCCGGGGTCAAGCTACCGCCGTTCGCGCCACACCCCGGCGGCCGGCGTGTCGGCCGGCGGCGCGAGGCCCAGCCGCTCGCCCAGCCGCGCCCCGGCGGAATAGGTGCTGTCATTGAGCCGCCGCGCGCCGCCTGTCAGCGACTGCTCGACCGGCACGCCCTGGTAGGACAGGCCGGTGGCGCAGCCGGCGAGGAGGAGCGGGGCGAGGAGGAGCAGGGGGCGCATGGCAGGGCAACGCGCGGCCTGTGCGGGCGTCACGCGGCGGCCCGTTTAGGCCGCTTTGCGACGAGGCTCGCCCAGGGTCTGCATCAGGCGGTTCGCCCAGGCGAACATCGCCACCGCGGCGGCGATGTCCAGGATCTCCGCGTCCTCCATCCCCTGGCCGCGCAGGTGGGCGATGTCCGCCGCCGTCGCGGCCGGCGGGGTGGCGGAAAGGCGCGCTGCGAAATCCGCGATGGCGCGCAGCCGCGGCGGCATCTCCACCGACACGCCCTCATCCAGGATGCGCGCCATCAGCGCCGGGTCGCCCTTCAGCTGCGCCCAGCGCTGGGCGTGGACGGCGGCGCAGTAGGGGCAGCCGTTGATCCGGCTCTCGATCACGGAGGCGAATTCGCGCTCGGCGCGCGAGGCGCCGCGCGGGCCGTACATGATGGTGTTGAACAGCTTCGAGCGCTCGCGCAGCACCGCCGGCTCCTGCACCAGCAGCAGGTAGTAGGGCGAGGTGCGGGCCGAGGCGTGCGAGGCGTCCAGGATCGCCAGCTGCTCGGGCGTGGCGTGCGCGACGTCGAGCACCGGCGCCCAGGCCTCCCAGTCCAGGCTGTCGGCGGAAAAGCCGAAATCGGCGGTGCCGGGGCTGCGCGGCGCCAGCGGCACCGCCGTGCCCCCCGCGCCGTCCTTGCCGGCCAGCAGGTCCAGCGCCACCACCATGCGCGCCGCGTAGGCCACGAAGGCGACGAGCTGCGCCAGCATCACGATGTCGCGCGGGGCGAGCCCGGCCGCGGACAGCGCCTGGATGGCGGCGGGGTTCGCCTGGTCGGTGTCCGTCGTCAGCAGGGTGGCGAAGGCGAGCAGCGCGGCGAGGCGGGGCGAATCCGCCGCGGCGCGCGCGGCGTGCCGCGCCTCCAGCCTGCGTTCGCCGTGCAGGCGCGCGACGTGGGCGGCCACCGCATGGCGCTCGCCTTCCGACAGGCCGGAAGGGCCGGCGAAGATGGCCTGCTCGCTGCCCGCGGTGGCGGCGCGCACGTCGGGGCGTAGGGCGCGCAGCGCGTCGAGGGCGCCGCCCTCGGTGATCCCGGCGATCTCGTCCACCACGTCGCGCATCATCGTCCCCCATCCGGTGCGGCCGCACCTTCGCGCCGGGGCTCCGGGCTTGCAAGGTCAACACCTCCGGCCGCGCACGGCGCGGCCCGCCGCCAGGCTGTCTGCGCCACAGGGACGCCCATGGCGCGGCGCAGCCAAGCGCGCGGATGCGCGCGCCCGGCGCCTGAGGGCATAGATATCAGCCTTTCTTCGTGCCCCCTCTGGGGGGCACGAAGAAAGGCGTGCTTTCCAGCTCCGGCTCGTCGAACGCCTCCAGCGCCTCGCGCATCGCGGGCAGTTCCTCGCGGAAGAAGCGCCCGACCAGCGCCGTGGCCAGGCGTTCCGCCGCCACCGCCACGCCCGGGATGTCGCTGGCGATGCCGCCATGGCTGGCATGCGCGCCGTAGTTCAGCAGGTGCACCAGGCCGAGTTCCGGCGGCGCATCGGGCGTGCGCGGCACCAGCTCGAAGGCCGGGCCGAGATAGGGGAACTCCGCCATTTCCGGCCGTTCCAGCCCCGGCGGCGGGACGTAGCGGTCGCGCCACTTCGCGGCATGCGGCGCGAGGGCGGCGAGCGCCGGCGCGTGGTCCAGGTCCACCCGGAAGCCGGTGCCCACCACCAGGAAATCCGCCCGCACCTCCCGCGGGTTCGCGCCGCCGAGCGAGAGCACCACCTCGGCCCCCTCGCGCCGCGTTCCCAGCGTCGGCGTGCCCAGGTGGATGCGGAAGCCCGGCAGGCGCAGCGCGCGGTGCACCGTCTCGTGCGGGGGCGGCGCCTGGTGGTCGTGCATGTAGGCGATCAGTTCCCACTTCGCCGCGTCGTCCAGCTCGCCCCAGCCCAGGTGGAAGGCGGGGCCGGAGGAGCCGCGCCCCTTGTTCACCTGCGGCAGCGCGAGGCGCCGCACGAACATCTCGGCCGAGGCCGCGCCGCGTTCCAGCGCGGTGGCCGCATTGTCCCAGGAGGACGCCCCGCCGCCGATCACCACCAGCCGCTTGCCGCGCAGGGGCGCGAACTCCACCGGGCCCGATGCGTGGGCGACGAGGTCCGGCTCCAGCGCCGGGTCCACCAGCCCGCCGGGCCAGGCCAGCCCGCCCGCGCCCGCGCGCCCGGTGGCCCAGACCACGCGGCGCGCCAGCATCGCCGTGCCGTCGGCCATCGCCAGCCGCAGCAGCCCTTCCGCCGGCTCCAGCCGCAGCACCTTTGCGCCGTGGCGCACCGGCAGCCGGAGCACGCGCATCAGCCAGGACAGGTAGTCCTGCCACGCGGCGTTGGGGATCTTGTAGAGCGCCTCCCACCCCGCCTCGCCGTGCAGGGCCGTGTGGTACGCGCGGAAGGTCAGCGAGGGGATGCCGAAGCACGGCCCCGGCAGCGTCTTGGGCGAGCGCAGCGTGTCCATCCGCGCCCAGGTCACCCAGGGGCCTTCCTGCCCGGGCGCGCTCCGGTCCAGCAGGGCGACGTTGCCGATGCCCTTGAACAGCAGCGCGCCCGCGGCCGCGATGCCGTTCATCCCCGCGCCTACCACCGCCACGTCCAGCACGCGCTGGCCATCGCGCATCATCGGCGGCAGCCAGGGCTTCGGCGGCAGGTTCAGCGCGTCGAGGTCGGCGCCGACGCGCGCCTCGTGCGCCAGCAGGCCGGGCGGGGTGATGCGGGTGGTCTGGTTCATCGCGAAGTCCCGAAAGCTGCGCGGATGCTGCCAGCCATGCTGCACCGCCGCAATTGCGGTGGATCAGCGGGCGCATCCGGTGCAGCATGTGGGCCGAACCGCGCCGAACGGAAGCCGATGCCCTTCCCCTCCCGCCGCCTGCTGCTCGCCGGCCTCGCCGCCACGCCCGCCGCCGCCATGGCCCAGGACCTGCCCGCCGGCTGGCCGGACCGCGTGATCCGCCTCGTCGTCCCGGCCGCCGGGGGTGCCGGCACCGCGGACACCATCGCCCGGCTGCTGGCGCAGGAACTGGACAAGCGCCTGCCCCAGCGCACGGTGGTGGAGAACCGGCCCGGCGCCAACGGCAACGTCGGCGCCACCGCCGTGGCGCGCGCGGCGCCCGACGGGCAGACCTTCCTGTTCTCCTGGTCCGGCACGCTGGCCACCAGCCCGGCGCTGTACCGCGACCTGTCCTTCGACCCGCGGCGCGATTTCGAGCCGGTGATCCTGCTCGGCAACGTCCCGAACATCCTGGTGGTGAACAACGCGCTGGGCGTCCGCACCCTGGCCGAGCTGACCGAGCGGCTGCGGCGCGAGCCGGGCGCGCTGTCCTTCGGCTCATCCGGCAACGGCTCCTCCATGCACCTGGCGGGCGAGCTGTACCGCCAGCGCACGGGGACCGAGATGGTGCACATCCCCTATGCCGGCATCCAGCAGGGCTTCACCGACCTGTTCACCGGCCGCATCCAGGTGATGTTCAACCTCGTCACCGGCGCGGCGCCGCAGGTGCGCGGCGGGCAGGTGACGCCGGTCGCCATCCTGAGCGACCGCCGCTCCCCCGTGCTGCCGGAGGTGCCGACGACGGCGGAGCTGGGCATGCCGGGGCTGGAGTTCGGCTCCTGGTTCGCCATCCTGGCACCCCGCGGCACGCCCGCGCCGGTGCGCGCGGCGATGAACCGGCTGGTGAACGAGATCCTCCAGCAGCCCGAAAGCCGCGCGCGGCTGGAAGGCCAGGGGCTGGACATCATCGGCGGCGAGCCCGCGCGCCTGTCCGCGCTGCTGGAGGAGGACCTGAAGCGCCACGCCGAGCTGGTGCGCTTCTCGGGCATCAGGGTGGAGTAGCGCCCGGTCTCCGGGTGACCGGGCGCTCAGATCGCCGCGCGCAGCGCCGCCACCTCCGCCAGCACGGCCTCCGGCGTGGCGTCGCGCGGGAAGCGCGCCGGCACTTCCAGCGCCCGCGTCAGCCGCGCCTTGTAGGCGGCGCGCGGCACCTCCTGCGTGCCGAACTGGGCCAGGTGCTCCGTGGTGAACTGCGCGTCCAGCAGCGCGTAGCCGCCCAGGCGCAGCCGCGCGACGAGGTGCACCAGCGCCACCTTCGAGGCGTCCGTCTCGCGCGAGAACATGCTTTCGCCGAAGAACGCCCCGCCGATGGACACGCCGTAGAGCCCGCCCACCAGCTCCCCATCCAGCCAGGTTTCCACCGAATGGGCGTGGCCCTGGCCGTGCAGCGCGGTGAACAGCGCCGTGATCTCGGCGTTGATCCAGGAGTCGAAGGAGCCGCGGCGCGGCGCGGCGCAGAGCCCCAACACGCGAGGGAAGGCACGGTCGGCCGTGACGAGGAAGCGCCCCTGGCGAATGGTGCGCGCCAGCCGCCGCGGGACGTGGAAACCGTCGAGCGGGATGACGCCGCGCAGCTCCGGGTCAAGCCAGTACAGCGTGTCGCTGTCCCGGCTTTCCGCCATGGGGAAGAGGCCGAGGCGATAGGCCCGCAGCATCATCTCGGGCGTGATCTCGATGCGCCGGCGGCTCATGCGGCGAGCGGGATGCCGAGGGCGCGGGCGGCCCCGGCCATGCCGTCATCCAGGGTGAGGAGGGGCGCGTCGAGGCGGCGCGCCATGGCCAGGTGCAGCGCGCCGGGCGCGCGCAGGTTCATGTCGAGCCGCCGCAGCCAGGCTTCGACCAGCCGGATGTCCTCCGCCTCGACGTGGCATGGCACGGACCGGCTGGCCAGCCGGTCGAGCGCGTCGAAGGCCCTTGTCGCCTCGTCGGGCCGCAGCCGGGCCATGCGGACGCGGCGTGCCACGGCGGCTGCGAGCTCCGCGCGCATGAAGTCGCTGACCAGCAGGCCTGCGGCCCTGCCCACCATGCGCGCCGCCGCCGCCGCGCCATCATCCACGATAATGAGCGAGACGATGACCGAGGTGTCGGCGTAGCAGGGCCTCATGGCCCTTCGTCGCGCATCTCGCGGATCAGCGCCGTGGCGGAGACGTCGAGCGGAGCCTCGGGCGTGACCCGCACCCGCTCCAGGAGGGCCAGCAGCCCTGGCCCGTCGAGCGGCCCCTCGCCTTCCACCGGCACGATCCGCGCCACCGGCCGGCCGTGGCGGGTGATCACCACCTCCTCGCCCGCCGCGACGCGGTCAATCAACGCGGAGAGGTTGTTCTTCGCCTCGACGATGGAGTGGTTCATGCCCGGAGCTTGGGCGCGGTCTGGCCAGATTTCAAGAAAACCTGGCCAAGTCTACGGCCGCCTCACCGCGCCACGAAGCGCTCCAGCCAATGGATCGTGTAGTCGCCGGCCTGGAATTCCGGGTCCGCCATGATCCGACGGTGCAGCGGGATGGTCGTCTTGATCCCATCCACCACCATCTCGTCCAGCGCGCGGCGGGCGCGGGCGATGGCCTGGGCGCGCGTCGGCGCGTGGACCACCAGCTTCGCCACCAGGCTGTCGTAGTGCGGCGGCACCGAATAGCCGGAATACAGCGCGCTATCCACCCGCACGCCCAGGCCGCCGGGCGCGTGGAAGGTCGTCACCTTGCCGGGCGAGGGGGCGAAGGTTTCCGGGTCCTCGGCGGTGATGCGGCACTCGATGGCGTGGCCCCCGAAGCGCACATCCTCCTGGCCGTAGCCCAGCGCCTCGCCGGCGGCGATGCGGATCTGCTCGCGCACCAGGTCCACGCCGCAGACCATCTCGGTGACCGGGTGCTCGACCTGCAGGCGGGTGTTCATCTCGATGAAGGCGAACTGCCCGTCCTGCCAGAGGAACTCCAGCGTGCCGGCGTTGCGGTAGCCCAGGCCCTTCAGCGCCGTCGTCACCTGCGCGCCCAGCGCGTCGCGCTCGGCGGCCGTCAGCACCGGGGAGCCCGCCTCCTCCACCAGCTTCTGGTGGCGGCGTTGCAGGGAGCAGTCGCGCTCGCCGAAATGCACCACGTTGCCGTGGGTGTCGGCCAGGATCTGCAACTCGATGTGGCGGGGCCGGTCGAGATACTTCTCCAGGTACACGGCGTCGTCGCCGAAGGCCGCCTTGGCCTCGGTGCGGGCGACGCGCCATGCCTCCTCGATCTCGTCGGCGTTGCGGGCGACCTTCATGCCGCGCCCGCCGCCGCCGGCCGCGGCCTTGATCAGCACGGGATACATGACCTGCTCGGCCACCGTGCGGGCCTCGTCCAGCGATTCCAGCGCGCCCAGCGAACCGGGAACGAGGGGGACGCCCAGCCGGCGCATCGCGTCCTTGGCGGCGATCTTGTCGCCCATCATGCGGATGTGGTCCGCCGTCGGGCCGATGAAGGTGAGGCCGTGCGCCTCCACCATCTCGGCGAAGCGGGCGTTCTCGCTCAGGAAGCCGTAGCCGGGGTGGATGCCCTCCGCGCCCGTGATCGTCGCGGCGCTCAGGATGGCGGCGACGTTGAGGTAGCTGTCGCGCGCCGAGGGCGGGCCGATGCACACGCTCTCATCCGCCAGGCGGACGTGCATGGCCGAGGCATCGGCGGTGGAATGCACGGCGACCGTGCGGATGCCCATCTCCTGGCAGGCGCGGTGCACGCGCAGCGCGATCTCGCCGCGGTTGGCAATGAGGATCTTCTTCATGCGCCGGCCCCGATGCGCCCGCGCGCGCCGTGCCCGCGGCCGGGGCTGCGGCGCGGCTGCGCGGGTTCGCGCTTCATCGGCGCGGCCGGGGAGGGGCGGGCGAAGACGTCGTTCGCCGGGCGGGGCGAGGTGCCGCGCCACAGGTTCCAGGCCATGGCTGGCCTCACTCCACCACCACCAGCGGCTCGCCGTACTCGACGGGGGCGCCGCTCTCCACCAGGATTCGCGTCACGGTGCCGGCCTTGGGCGCCTTGATCTGGTTGAAGGTCTTCATCGCCTCGATCAGCAACAGCGTCTGCCCGGCGGCGACCTTCGCGCCCAGGGTGATGTAGGCGGCCGCGCCCGGCTCGGGCGCCAGGTAGGCCACGCCCACCATGGGCGAGGTGACGAGGCCCGGGTGGTTCGCCTCCACCGCCGCGTCGGCGGCGGGGACGGCCGGCATCGCGGCGGGGGCGGCCGCCGGCGCCATGGCGTGCATCGGCGCCATCTGGGGCATCGCGGGTGCCGCGAAGTACTGCGCCGGCGCGGGGGCGGGGATCACGCGCGCCACGCGGATGCGCGCGTCCTTCTCCGCCACCTCGATCTCGGTCAGGTCCGTGTCGCGGAGGATCTCCGCCAGCTTGCGGATCGCGTCCGCGTCCACCGTCACGCCGTTGCTCATGTCAGTCGTCCTGGTCCTCGTCCCCCAGCATGCCGGCCATGGCGCGGAGCGCCAGCGCGTAGCCGCCGATGCCCAAGCCTGCGATCACGCCCGTGGCAATGCGGGAGACGTAGCTGTGGTGCCGGAATTCCTCCCGGCGATGGATGTTGGTGATGTGCACCTCGACCACCGGCAGCCCCACCGCGGACAGCGCGTCGAGGATGGCGACGGAGGTGTGCGAATAGGCCGCCGGGTTGATGATGATCCCCGCCGCGCGCCCCCGGCACTCCTGGATCCAGGAGACCAGCTCGCCCTCGATGTTGCTCTGCCGGAAGTCGATGGCCAGGCCCAGCGCGTCCGCCGTCTCGGCGCACAGCGTTTCCAGGTCGTCGAGCGTCGCCGCGCCGTATTTCTCCGGTTCGCGGGTGCCGAGCATGTTGAGGTTGGGACCGTTCAGGACGGCGACGAGCTTCATGGGGCGTGTCCGGGAATCGCGGTGCGGTAGCACCCCTGCTGCATTGCGGCAAGCTTCGTGGCGCCCTTGCCCCTTCGCCCGACCCGGTCCACATCCCCTCCATGGACCAGGCGCCCCTCATCCGGCTGCGCGTGAACGGCGAGGACCGCACCCTGCCCGAGGGCAGCACGGTGGCCACGCTGCTCGCCGCCATCGGCCTCGCCGAGCGCAAGGTGGCGGTGGAGCGCAACGCGGAGATCGTGCCGCGCTCGCTTTACGCCACGACGCGGCTGGCGGCCGGGGACGCGCTGGAGATCGTGCACTTCATCGGGGGCGGCTGAGCATGGATGACGACTTCTGGGAGGTCGCCGGGCGGCGCTTCCGCTCGCGCCTCGTCGTCGGCACCGGCCGCTACAAGAACCTGGAGGAGACGCGCGACAGCATCGCGGCGAGCGGGGCCGAAATGGTCACCGTGGCGCTGCGCCGCGTGAACCTCAGCGACCCGAAGGCGCCCATGCTGCAGGACTTCGTGCCGCCGGACCGCTACACCTACCTGCCCAACACGGCGGGCTGCCACACGGCCGACGAGGCCGTCCGCACCCTGCGCCTGGCGCGCGAGGCCGGCGGCTGGAACCTGGTGAAGCTGGAGGTGCTGGGCCCGCCCCCCTTCCTCTACCCCGACATGGCGGCGACCTTCGAGGCCGCGGCCGCCCTCATCGCGGACGGCTTCGAGGTGATGGTCTACTGCGCCGACGACCCCGTGGCGGCGAAGCGGCTGGAGGAGATGGGCTGCGTCGCCATCATGCCGCTGGGCGCGCCGATCGGCTCCGGGATGGGGGTGGTGAATCCCTACATGATCCGCTCCATCAAGGCCCAGGCGAAGGTGCCGGTGCTGGTGGATGCGGGCATCGGCACGGCCAGCGACGCCGCGCTGGCGATGGAGCTGGGCTGCGACGCCGTGCTGCTGAACAGCGCCATCGCCCACGCGCAGGACCCGGTGCGGATGGCGGTGGCGATGAAGCACGCCGTGGTCGCCGGGCGCGCGGCATTCCTGGCCGGGCGCATGGGGCGCGACTACCGGGCCGACGCGTCCTCGCCGATGACGGGGCTGATCCGGTAGGTTTGCCGCGCGGTGCCGCTGAACAGCGCCCCGCGCTCATCGGCGCCCGCCCCGGCGGCGAGGCGCTTGAAGGCGTTCCACAGCACCGCGTAGGACACCATGCCCTTGTCCACCGGGAAGTTGCTCTCGAACATGCAGCGATGCGCGCCGAAGGCCTCGACGCAGGTCTCGACATGCGGGCGCCAGGCCGCCGCCAGCGTCGCTGAATCCGGCGGCGCGGCGCCTTCGTGGAACGCGAAGCCGCCCACCTCCATCGCCAGCCCGCCCAGCTTCATCACCACGTTGGGCAGCGCGGCCAGCGCGCGCACCTCGCGCCGCCACGCATCGAAGCCCTCGCGCGGGCGGCCGGCGAAGGGGCCGACGCCCAGCGGGCCGCCGCAATGGTCCACCACCACCGTGAGTTCCGGCACCGCCTGCGCCACGGCGCGCACGAGCGGAAGCTGCGTCTGGTAGGCCCAGACATCCAGCACCAGCCCCGCCCCGGCCAGCCGGCGCGCGCCGTCCACGAAGCGCGGGTCCTCCAGCGGCCCCGGCGGCGGCGAGAGCAGGTTGGAGCGCACGGCGGGCGAGGGGTGCCAGGCGATGCGGTTGCGGACCCCCACGAAGCGCCCGCGCGCGGCCTCGCGGTGCCGCTCCAGCAGCGGCGCCACCGCGTCGCCCAGCGTCAGGTCCACGAAGCCCACGATTCCGGCGCAGGCGCGGGTGCGCCCACCGGCCGCGGCCTCGGCCACGCCGGCCATGAACGCCGTCTCGCCCAGGCTGCGCTCCGCCTCCGGCCCGTCGGCGCGGTACATGGCGCCGCATTGCACGAAGACGGTGGCGCGGATGTCGTGCCCGGTGCCGGCATCGGCCAGCAATTCCTCCAGCAGGTAGCGCTCGCCCGGCCGGTCCCAGAGGTGGTGGTGCGGGTCCAGGATCGGCAGCGCCGGGTCCAGCGCGGCCTCGCGGTGCAGGGACAGCCACTCCTCGCGGATGGCGATCTGGCCGTGGGCATTGAGCACGTCAGTACGACTTCGGCAGGCCCAGCACCCGCTCGGCGATGAAGGAGCAGATCATGTGCGGGCTCACGGGCGCGATCCAGGGGATCATCGCCTCGCGCAGGTAGCGCTCGACGTGGTATTCGCGGGCGTAGCCGAAGCCGCCATGCGTCATCACCGCGTCCTGGCACGCCTTGATGCCCGCCTCGGCCGAGAGGTACTTCGCGGCGTTCGCCTGCGCGCCGCATTCCTGCCCGGCGTCGTAGCGCCCGGCGGCGTTGAGCGTCATCAGCCAGGCGGCCTCCAGCGCCATCCAATCCTGCGCCAGCGGGTGCTGGATCGCCTGGTTCCGGCCGATGGGGCGGCCGAACACCACGCGCTCCTTCGCATAGGCCGTGGCGCGCGCCAGCGCCGCGCGGCCCAGCCCCACCGCCTCGGCGGCCAGCAGCACGCGCTCAGGGTTCAGCCCGTGGATGATCTGGCGGAAGCCCTTGCCCTCCTCGCCGATCAGGTCGTCGGCCGGCACCTCGTAGCCCTCGAAGAAGATCTCGTTCGAATCCACCGCCTTGCGGCCCATCTTCTCGATCTCGCGCACCGAGCAGCGCGTGCGGTCGAGCGCGGTGTAGAACAGCGACAGCCCATCCGCCCCGGGCCCGCCGGTGCGCGCCAGCAGCAGGATGCGGTCGGCCACCTGCGCCGTGCTGATCCACACCTTCTGCCCATCCACCACGTAGCGGTCGCCGTGGCGCACCGCGCGCGTCTTCAGCCGCGTGGTGTCCAGCCCCGTGGTGGGCTCGGTGACGCCGAAGCAGGCCTTCTCCCCGCCCCGCACCAGGGGCGGCAGGAAGCGGCGCTTCTGCGCCTCGGTGCCGAAGACCACCACGGGGTTCAGCCCGAAGATGTTCATGTGGATGGCGGATGCCGCGCTCATCCCCCCGCCGGATGCCGCGATCGCCTCCATCATCACCGCCGCCTCGGTGATGCCCAGGCCCGAGCCGCCGTATTCCTCCGGGATGCAGATTCCGAGGTAGCCGGCCTGGGCGATGGCGGCGTGGAACTCGTGCGGGAAGCCGCCGTGGCGGTCCTTCTCCAGCCACCAGGTGTCGTCGAAACCCGCGCAGATGGCGGCGACGGATTCGCGGATCGCCTCCTGCTCGGGGGAAAGGGACAGGTCCATCAACGCCTCCCTGGCGCCACGGCGAGGCCGCCCGGCACCGCGTTCGCCACCGGCTCGCCGGCCAGGAACCGCGCGACGCCCTCGCGGATCAGTTCCACCGTGGCCGCGCGCGCCTCGGGCGCCCAGGCGGCGACGTGCGGCGTCAGCACCACGTCGTCGCGCCCGCGCAGCGCCTCGGGCACCTGCGGCTCCTCCTCGAACACGTCCAGCGCCGCGCCGGCGATGGCGCCGGCCTCCAGCGCGGCCACCAGCGCCGCCGTGTCCAGCACGCTGCCGCGGCCGACATTCACCACGATGCCCTGCGGCCCCAGCGCGCGCAGCACGTCCGCGTCCACCAGGTGCCGCGTCGTCGGCCCGCCCGGCACGGCGATCACCAGGTGGTCCACCGCCTCGGCCAGCGCCGGCACGGAGGGCAGGTGCCGCCAGGGCAGGCCCGGCCTCGGCATGCGCGAATGGTAGCTGACCGCCATCTCGAACCCTGCGGCGCGGCGGGCGATGCGCTCGCCGATCGCGCCCATGCCCAGGATGCCCAGGCGCTTGCCGGTGGGGATCGGCCGCGGCGCCGCGCCGTTGCGCCATTCCCCGGCGCGCGCCGCGCGGTCCAGCGGGACGATGCGGCGGAAGGCGGCCAGCAGCAGCGCCATCGCGTGGTCCGCCACCGCGCTCGCGTTCGCGCCGGCGCCATGCGTCACCACGATGCCGCGCGCGCGGGCGGCGGCCATGTCCACCCGCTCGAACCCCGTGCCCAGGCAGGCGACGAGGCCCAGCGCCGGCAGCGCCGCCATCTCGGCCGCCGTGCAGCCGATGACGCCGGAGGTGACGAGGATGCGGCTGCGCGCGCGCAATTCCGCGGGAAGCGCCGCCAGCGCCACGCCCGATGCGTCATGCACGCGCATCCCCGCCGCCCCCAGCATGGCGCGGTATTCGGGGGAAGCGCTTCGCAGCAGGATGTCCGTCATCGCCGGCGAGATTCCGCCGCGCTGGCGGCCGCGTCAACCAGCCGCCGGCGCCACCGCGGCGTCGTGCTGCCCGCTTTCCGCCAGCGCGCGCGCAATGGCGCCGGATGCCTTCATCTCCTCCACGAAGGCGCGCAGCCAGGGCAGCGCCGCCTCGCGCCCCGCCGGGATGCCCATCGCCTGCTCGATCGCCATGAAGCGCCCGGGCAGCACGCGCAGGCCGGGGTTGGCGGCGGCGTGCGCCACCAGCGGCTGGCGGACGTTGGCGGCGACCTCCAGGCCCTCGCGCATGAACTGCGCCACGGATTCGGGGGATGTGGGCGCGCGGATGATCGTGGCGTGGCGCAGCTCGCGCGAGAGGAACAGGTCATAGGCGCTGCCGCGGCCCACGGCGACGCGGATGCCGGGGCGGTCCACCTCCCCGTTGGCGCGGATCGCCGATTCGTCGCGCACCATGTAGGCGCCCTCGATCACCACGTAGGGCGCGGAAAACAGGATGCCCTGCGCGCGCTGCGGGTCCACCGCCAGGAAGCACAGGTCCCACTCGCCGCGCAGCCCCGCCTCCGTCACGCGGCCGGCGGCGTCGAAGGGGACATGGCGCAGCGGCAGGTCCAGGCGCCGCGCCACCTCGGCGGCCAGCACGGCGGAAACGCCGCGCGGCGCGCCATCCGGCCCGCGCTGCGCCAGCACGGGATTGCCGAAGTTGATCGCGGCCCGCAGCGTGCCGCCTGGTGCCAGCACGGACGCAACGGCGCGGTCGGCGCGGGCGGGCGTGGCCATCAGGGCGGGGACGGCGAGGGCGAGGCGGCGGGGCAGGGGCATGGCGTCTCCGGGGGCCTTTTCCCGCGAGGCTGGCACGGCGCGGCCGCCGCGCACAACGCTGCCACCGCTGGCGCGTTGGCCCGCCGATGCACCCAGAACCAGAAGCCCTGCTCGCCGCCCGCCTGCTGGAGCGCGCGGCGGATGCCGGCGCGCAGCTGCACCTCTGCCGCTCCGAGGCGCGCGCCGCCCGCCTGGCCGCCGCCGCCGAGGCGCTGGGCGAGGGCGTGGAGGTGATCCACCTGCCCGCCCCCGACGCCGCGCCCTATGACCGCGCGCCGCCCACCCCCGGCAGCCTGGGCGCGCGGCTCGACGCGCTGCGCCGGCTGCGCGCGGCGCCCACCGGCCCGCGCCTGGTCCTGGCCGGCCCCGCCGCCGCCGCCCGCCGCTGGCCGGAGGAAGCCCCGCCCCCGCTGCTGCTGCACCCGGGCGACGCGCTGGACCCGGAGGCGTTGGACGTGCTGGGCTACGCCGCCGAAGAGATCGTGGACGACCCCGGCGAATACGCCCTGCGCGGCGCGGTGCTGGACGTCTGCCCCGCCTTGCCCGGCGCCCGACCGCACCGGCTGGAGCGCGACGAGGAGGGCCGCATCCTCGCCATCCGCCGCTTCCACCCGCTGACCCAGCGCAGCGAGGGCGAGGCCGCCGAACTGGTCCTGCCCCCGGCCCTGGCGGCCGAGGATGGCGCGCTGCTGCCGCTGGCCGCGCTGCTGCCCGGCATCGCCGCCACCGCCGACCCCGAGGCCGCCGACGCGCTCGCCGAGGCGTGGCGCGAGGCGGAGGACGGCTTCCGCCTGCGCCTGGCCGCCGGGCTGGAGGATGGCGAGGCGCTGCGCGAGCCCGCCGCCCTGTTCACCCCCCCGAAGGAGGCCCCGCCCTTCAAGGCGCTGGCGGCCTCCGAGGACGAGCCGGAACCGCTGGCCTTTCTGGGCGCCGCCGACCCCGAGGCCGCCTTCCTGGACGCCGCCGCGGCGGCGATGGCCAAGGGCTGCCGCGTCGCCCTGGCCGGCGCCGGCCGCCGCGCCGCCGCGCTCGCCGAGGCGCTGCGCGCCCGCTTCGGCGAGGTGCCGGAATGCCCCGGCTGGCTGGCGCTGCGCACGCTGCCGCCCGGTTCGCTGGCGTGGGTCCGGCAGCCGCTGCTCGCCTCCTTCGCCAGCGACGAGGCGCTGGTGGCCGCCGCCGTGGACATCCTGCCCGCCGCCGATTCCGGCCCCGCCCGCCTGCCGGTGGAGGAAGCCGCCCTCGCCCCTGGCGACCTGGTGATCCATGAGGAGCACGGCATGGCCCGCCTGCTCGGCCTGGCCGAAGCGGAAGGCGCCGACGCGCTGCGCCTGGAATTCGCCGGCGGCACCTCGCGCCTCGTGCCGGCGGAGGAGCTGGACCGCATCTGGCGCTACGGCGCGGAGGCGCAGGGCGTGGCGCTCGACCGTCCGGGGGGCGAGGCCTGGGCGAAGCGCCGCGCCGAGGCGGAGGCCGCGCTGGCCGAAACCGCCCGCGGCCTGCTGGACCTGCTGAAGGAGCGCGCGGGCCGCACCGCCCCCGCCTGGGTGCCGCCGCGCCGCCTCTACGCCCGCTTCTGCGCCGGCTTCGCCTTCGAGCTGACGCCCGACCAGGCGCAGGCGGCGCGCGAGGTGGAGCGCGACCTGGCGCGTGGCCGGCCCATGGACCGGCTGGTCTGCGGCGACGTGGGCTTCGGCAAGACGGAGATCGCGCTGCGCGCGGCGGCCTGCGTGGCGCTGGCCGGCGGCCAGGTGGCGGTGCTGGCGCCGACCACCGTGCTGGCGCGCCAGCACCTGGAGGTGTTCTGCCGCCGCTTCGCCCCGCTCGGCGTCGCCGTCGCCGGCCTGTCGCGCCTCACGCCCGCGCGGGAGGCGCGACAGGTGCGCGCGGGGCTGGCCGAGGGCACGCTGCGCGTCGTCGTCGGCACCCAGGCGGTGCTGGCCAAGGCCACGCGCTTCAGCCGGCTGGGGCTGGTGGTGGCCGACGAGGAGCAGCGCTTCGGCACGCGCCAGAAGACGGCGCTGCGCGCGCTGGCCGCCGACGCGCACGTGCTGGCGATGACGGCCACGCCCATCCCGCGTTCCTTGCAGGGCGCGATGCTGGGAATGCAGTCGCTGTCCGTGCTCGCCACGCCGCCCGCGCGCAAGCGGCCGGTGCGGACCGCCATCGCCACCCTGGACGACGCGCTGATCGGCGAGGCGCTGCGGCGCGAGGCGCGGCGCGGCGGCCAGGGCTTCCTGGTGGCCCCGCGCATCGAGGACCTCGCCGGCCTGCGCGCCCGCCTGAAGCGCGCGGCACCCCGGCTGCGCGTGGCGGAGGCGCATGGCGACATGCCTGCCGCCGAGGCCGACGACGCCATGCTGCGCTTCGCCGAGGGCCGCGCCGACGTGCTGCTCTGCACCGCCATCGTGGAGACGGGGCTGGACGTGCCCCGCGCCGGGACCATGCTGATCACGGGCGCCGAACGCTTCGGCCTGTCGCAGTTGCACCAGCTGCGCGGTCGCGTCGGGCGGGGCGGGGCGCGCGGCACCTGCTGGCTGCTGACGGAGGGCACGCCGCCGCCGGCCGCCCAGCGCCGGCTGAAGGCGCTGGCGGCGCAGGCGGAACTCGGCGCCGGCTTCGCCATCGCGGCGCGCGACCTGGACCAGCGCGGCGCCGGCGACCTGCTGGGCGAGGCGCAGGCCGGCCACGTGAAGCGCCTGGGCCTGGAGCTGACGCGCCACCTGCTGGACCGCGCCCTGCGCGCCGCCCGCGGCGAGGCGGAACCCCCGCCGCCGCCCGCCCTGGTGCTGGCGCTGCCCGCCGGCATCCCGGCCGATTACGTGCCGGAGGAGGCGCTGCGCCTGTCCCTGCACGCGCGCCTGGGCATGGCGGCGCGCGAGGCCGCGCTGGACGAGATCGCCGAGGAGATGGCCGACCGCTTCGGCCCGCTGCCGGAGGCGGTGGAGAACCTGCTGCTGCGCGCCCGGCTGCGGCTGCGCGCGCGCCGGCTGGGGGTGGCGCGGCTGGAATGCGGCCCGCTGGCGGTGGCCGCGCGCTTCCACGCCGCCCCGCCCCCGGTGGCCGCGCCGCTGGAGGCGAAGGAGGAGCGGGTGATCCTGCGGCGCGAGGGCGCGGATGGCGCGGCGATGGCAGCGAACGCGATGGCGCTGTTGAGCATGCTGCGGCGCGCCGCCACGCCGCCCTGAAGTCAACGATTTGTTCATGCGCCGGTGCCACGCTCGGCGGCGCAGCACAGAGACGCGCGATGAGCACCCTTCCGGCCTGGCCCGCCGCGCGCGGCGCCAGCGACCTGGCGACCTTGGCGGTGAAGGCGCACAATGTGCGTCTGGGCCTCGGGGCGACGCAGCCACCGCAGGCCGCCGCCCGCACGGCGGAGGGCCGCGGCCCCGCCACGGCGCTGGACGAGCGCACGCGCGCCCTGGCCGAGACGGCGGCCAAGGCATCGGCCGGGCAGGGGGAGGGCATGCAGGCGCTGGAGGAGGCCGTGTCGGCCGCCCAGGCGTCGGAGGGCGACAGCACGCGCCGCCGGGAGTTCGGCCGGAAGGTGTTTGTGGAAATGGCAATGGATGCTGACCGTGGCGAGGTGCTTGCGCGCCTGAAAGTCTCTTCGCTTCAGCAGGTGATCCGCAAGTTCGAGGAAACGGGTGAGGTGTGGCACGAGGACGGTGCGGGTGGGATCAAGCCGCATCCCAGCGCCGCGAGCATGACGTACGCCCATCTCGGCGGGCCTGCGGGCTACATCGAGGACCTGCGCAAGAGTATGGAGCAGGGGAAGGGGCAGCGCCTCGTGGCCACCATGACCGAGAATGCACGCAGAGCTTGGGAGTCATATCAGAACTGGGCGCATCCTGTGGAATGATGCGTATTCGCCATTTCTGCCACAGGTGGATAGTATGGACGTCGGGAAAGAAGGCGGCCGATTCCACCTTCCTCCCAGAACGGCGAAGCTGTCAGCGAAAGTCAAAAGACAAAATCGAGATCTCGCAGACCCACCAACCCGTTGATGCGGATAAGCGCGTCCGCAATGCCGTCACCACTGTCGAGTTCCACGAATGTGTTCGTGCCATCCTGGAACCAACGCACCTCGCCAACGCCAGAGGCGGTAAAGACGTCCTGCTGACGGAAGACCATGGCTTGTGACGTGCTCCCCTGAAATGGCTCCATTTTTCGGTAGAGTCCGATCCAGCAAGGGACGGACGAATGAAGCGCAGCAGGTTCAGCGATGAGCAG
>LNFM01001586.1_pt1 | contig 50903 bp, 80 predicted proteins | sample 596031 | NCBI WGS metagenome assembly LNFM01 (sample SAMN04254537, study PRJNA301005) | activated carbon metagenome | isolation source: dual media filters at the Ann Arbor, Michigan drinking water treatment plant | place: USA: Ann Arbor | reverse complement strand
ACATAAATGAATCTGCTGGAGACGTGAGAATTCAGGTAAGTGTGGATACAAGCTCTCATAGCTGGCATATTAGCAATTGCCACAATAGCTTCCCAAGAAAGCCTTAATCGTGTCGATCTATCGAATCTTCTGTTGTTGGCTAATCTTAACAATCGATCAAAAATAGCTACTCTGGTTACGTAATCAACATAATGGAGATTCAGACCAGTGAAGCGATCATTCTGTTCACTAAACGGAAGTACCAAGGGAAATCGGTCATAATAAGGCAGCACTGTTTCATCATTCTGAAATTTCGGAGAATAATAGAACATATAAAGAGAACCAACGAGGGCATTTGGGACGGTTTGGGCCTCACGTAACAACTTGTCACGATCTGGTCTTTTTGACATCCCAGATACTTTATCTCGCAACCATTCTCTAGATTTCTTGGTGAGAGGTTTGAGACCTTCTCTCCTCATTCTCTCTTGAATGCGTGCTATCAATCCCAAATCAGCCATTATGTTAACCTCTTTTTCAGATGCTGTATTGCTTTAAAATCATTGTCAAAATATCGCCACCCTCCATTACCGGGTTCATCTAACGTCACAGTTCTAAAATGATATTTTGATTTCGTAATGAATTTGATAAGATGCTTAGAGGTTTCTTTCGATGGTAAATATTCAGCATTTAGTTCCTCATCATCAATAAGCCATCTTATCCATCCAGCCTTGAGTGCCTGATGTGATGAAAACCCGGCTTCTCTACAGATCTCGTCATGAGTCCCGTCTCTTGTGACTTCATCACCATCGATAATCACACCCTCATCATCAACCCACCCCCAATTTTTATATTTGGCAAAATTATGCATTTCTTTCAAAACTCCATCACGAGATATCACCACCAAAGCGGGGATTGATTTATATTTAAGATAATCCAATGCATCAATTCGATGTGCGCCTTCCAATATCCAAGGACCATCGGCGTCGACGGCCACTATCAGCGGCATAATTCTTTTATTTGTCGATATTTGATCAGCCAAATCTTTTACTCTTTGGCTATACTGATGAGAATCTCCCGGCCCTTCCCCTAAATCATCAAGAGGAATTTCTCTTATTCCCTTCAGAATCATGTAATCATCAAAAGTAGCACCTATCGAGTCTTTATTATCGATTTTGTCAGTAATTTCCAAATCACCGATCATACCATCACGAATAATCGGCCATTTTGAATATTCGTCTAAATTAGTATTTTCTTGGAGCTTCCCCAGATTCTTTAACCATATCAACGCTTTTTTCTCGTCCATGGGGGATCTATCTGATTTTGGATGATCAAATGTAAACGTGTGAGCTACAGAAGTCAATTTAATGAATCGAATGACATTGGGTATTGATTTGGGGTTCATGAATTCAAAGTGCATATTGCCATCTTTGTCAGACGCCCATCTTACCCAACCGTCTTTTTCTATTTTGTGACCAGAGTTTGCAAATTTCTCACCAAGTAAATCTTTTAGTAATTCATAATGATTGTTGAAATCACTCTTTGCACCATCAACAATTTTACCATTGGGTTCGATCCACCCCCAATGTTTATAACCATAACTTGAAAGATAGTGTTGAGCCATTAGGAAGAACTTTCATCGAAGTATTCACTCAGTTCTTCCATGTTCTCACTTCTGCCAATTCTTTTTAGGTAGTCTTTACCACCATCAACACCCACTTGTCCACAGTCGCAAATGACATAATCCCATGTATGTTTGGATTCAATAACATTCCCACAAATCTTACATTTGACTGCGTTTCTTTTAATTTTCATGGACTCTATTCTTATTTAGGAAATCTGGTCTAAAGACAACAAAATGGATGACTGATTTTTCTCGTGGAATTTTGATGCCGACCCAACGTCTATTGATATTCTGCAAAAAATCTTTGGCATCATATCGATAATGGTCATACCATACCTGCTTCAGTGCTTCCCAGTACTGTTTGGGTCCCCAATGATCCAATACAGCATTAGTTGCCTTTACGAGACCCTTTGCGGGATTTTCATCCCAATCCGATAAATTATACTCGACTTGTGGAGCAATTTTTATGAGATTTTCAATCTCTTTAGGATCAACCCACATTGTCTCTTTCATCAAATTGATAATAGGCAACTTGAATTTGAAAGTGCAGACGTACTTACCATATCCTCTAGCATCATCCCATGAATTTGTCAAATAAATGCCGGGTCCATTTTGATCATGGCCATTTCCAACCTGATCGAGATTGAACTCTTTTATTTCGTGAGTACTGCCGTGATAAAAAGTTTCATATTTGGCTTCTTCAGAGAGAAAACTTTGGAATTTAGTAACCATTAAGAATTTCCTTCTTGGTGATGATGGCGACCTCAGTGAAGGTCAAGGTCAAATCAAGAGCAACAGGAGGAGAACCAGTCTTGTCATTTCTCCCTGTAGGACGGAAACCCGCCCAACCAGCACTCGAACCAGTGTAATTTAACTGGATGTCCGTCAAGGCACTAGTGGTGATTCTATTCAAGTATCTGTTCTCCTCACCATGACTGTAAAATTTGATGTCAAATTCAGCAGGATAAATGAAGAATCTACTTTGGGCAGACTGTAATAATTCAGGAGCAGCATAAAAGCGGAATGCCTTGACTATGTTATCAACCAGATCCGATTCTTCAGGTGACTGGGGCATGAATCTGTAATTGAAAGTGAATTGTCTAAAGCTCTGACCATTATACAACACTTCTTGGTGGGGATTGATGGCGACTCTACCTGCTCTAGAAATCACATCCTTCAAATTCATGTTGGTCATACGGCTTAGGTATTCAGCGCCACGTTCCCCGGCTTTACCCAACCACCACCAGCCAGCAGTATCTACAACACTTTTACCGTTCTGAAATGCTTCCATCATGGCACCCGCCGATCCGGTTTCTGCTGGTGACCATTGGGCCTGTTGTTGGAGTTGAATTTCGTGTGGATAATAAAGGACAATAGCCGTGGAGACCCGAGAAATGGGTTGCTTTAAATTTGCAATAGCACCAGTGGCATTTGATGACGTAGAAGGCGTCTGAGCGCTTCCTGTGACTCTCTGTATATTCTGATTGACAGTAGGAAGATCAGTGGGTGCTCTATTACCTACATTACGAGTAGTAAACTGGGTGTTGTTGGTTTGATTTATGAAAAAAACGACATAATGCGGATAACCAGAATTTGGGGCAGCAAGATTTTGTGGATATATGAAACTGGCATACTTATATTCTCCATCCTTAAGACCTCCTAAGGATTGGTCTCGTTCTGAAGTAGGTATAAGAGTATCGGCCACAAAACTATTTAATACGTTCCCACATTCGTTCCATTTCTTCTTTTCCTAATTCTTTGGTCATATTATGAATTCCCATTCTGCCTTCGATACGTCTGACCTGCATACGGCTTTCACTCCAATTCACGTACTTATCGAACAATATTTCTTTTTCCGTCCATTCTTTTTTGGGTACTTTACTCATGACCGAATTCCTTCGAGACCAATCCATCAATTTCTTTCTCAAATTCTGATGTAGAACAGTGACCAGTACAACTATAGGGAAAAGATGGACATTTCATCAGATATTCTTTCCTCCCATTACGTCTTTTTAATTTATCTTCTTCATTAAGGCATCGATAAGGTACATATGGCTCTATGAATAGGGGGATGTAAGGGCAATAAATGTATCCAGCATCAAACACACTTTTACTCATATAATTTATCCAGAACATCCCATAATCCAGAAATAACGAGTTGGACATTATCATCTCTGTAATACCCACCATACAAACCTCTTCGGAAATTAAGATATTCTTTCTTGTACATTTCGTACTTAGAGCTTCCCTTATCCGATGATGAATTGGCGATACGGTCAGCCAATTTCACTATTACAGCCTTCCATGAATTTTTGATTTTCGGAAAAGTTTTATTCCATCTTTCTTTGCGGTTTCTACCCAACTCATTAGTGACATTATAAACAACATCGGCCACTTCTTCACTTGTGGCCGATTCTAATTCCTTAAAAGAAACATGTTTACAATCTTCCAAAATATCATGGCAATACGCAGCAGCTATGAGTACAGCTTGTGTATCAGGCGGTAGATGACCGACATGCGCCCTTACAATCTCAGCCACTTTTGTAGGATGTGTGATAAATGGGACATCACCATATAGTTGATCTTTATGACATTTATCAGAGAAATCGATCGCTCTGGAAATTAATGAATATTCGAGGTCTGTCATTTAATTATCCTCCAAAAGCAATTTGCTTTCGGTTAAAGCTTTGATGGCTTCGTGATCCATAATTTGATAAACGAGACCAGTCATATTGTTTTTGACTTCTAATTTATTACCATCAACAGACAATATTACACCTTCGAATTTGTCGGGTCTATTCGGCCAAACATTGACCTTCTGGCCGACTTTAAATGGTGGGATATGAAAATCAACTAATAATCTTCGCATAAATGAATACCTTTATATCTGATTCTGCCAGAATTTCTTTGGATTTCTTCTCACGTTCATACCATATCGGATTGTCTGTCCAGTTCGTCATGAAAGTCTCATCCAACCAAATCTCACGAACTCCAAACAAGCTCAACTGCCTAGTACATTCAGGGCATGGGTAACCATCAAGATATATTTTGCTCTGAGCGAGTTTTTTATGTCCATATTTCTTGATGAAACGTGGTATGGCCGTCCTCTCCCCATGTTCTATGAATTCGTATTTCGTTGGTCTCACCGTTCGCTCATGAGACCATTTTACGCCTTTAGTTAGGCGATTAGCACCCAATACGAAATTCTTCTCATCCAGAGTCGAGATCACACACCCCACTTGGGTATCTTGATCATGAGAGAAACCTTTGGCTAGTTGGACCATTTCAAAGAAATTCTCGTGATTCGGATAACCAAGTTCTCTGTTTTGGCGTATGCTTTTTGCCAAATCACAGATTTTACTAATGTTATGCTTTGTGTTGTGCATGTTCTTTAGCCTCATGGCGAGCCTTGAGCATCTGTAAATAAGATGAAGCGTTCATGATACTATTGTGATCACCAGTTTTGCATGCTTCTTCCAATCTGGTCAAAGCTTCGAATCTGGCAGCACTCATCATAAATGGTTCACCATTATATATTGCATAAGTCATCATACGATCTTTGCCGCCTTCCATGTAAGGGCAATAAGTGGTAATTTTGTGTGTGTTATAAATTTTGGTGAGAGCTTTGGATCTACATACGACATTTATTTTCAACCATTTCAACCATTTAGGCATTTTCAATACGCCCTTAATTTCCACATCTTCTAGCTTAGATTCCTCTTTTTCTACAACCTTCGAATAACCCCACATCTCGATTTCCAATCTCATTACCAATTCTTTTGTCAATTCATCAACATAAGAATCAACAATAACATTTTCAACGGGAATACGAGCAGAAATAGCGAATCGGTTCTTTATGAATTGATAACGATTAATGAAAATGTCTTTCGGATCAAATCTTCCCATATACTTGCTCCATTATCATACTAATCATTGTGTTTACACCTTCAACCACGTTCACTCCTCGACGTGGGCTTGCATCCAAAATTGCGACTTTTTCAACAGTTACGCTTTTGAAGTCGAAATTTTCTAGTTTTGTTGATCCATAAAAAACATGGATTGTGGATGCCCGGTGGAAATAATATGTAGCACTAAGAATCCAGTCATTGTAGGTTACTGAAGTCTCTTCACGGAATTCTCTACACATCGCACCATAAGGGTCCTCATTGGGTTCTACTTTCCCACCCACTCCATTCCAAAGTCCTTTTTGCCATTCTGGAGTCTTCTTCTCAATCATCACCGCTTTTTGATATTCTTCATCAAACAAAAACCCAATTACATAATGTTGCATTTAATAGTCCCTCACTTCCCAAATAACGTGTTTCTGGTTGAACACTCCAACAGGTGTCTCGAAAACTGACATTTCAATAACTGCTGATGGATAACTGTCAAAGAGATCTTGTACAATCCCATCGATCCCGTAGTGCTTTAATTTGTTAAGGGCCTTAAGATCATAGACGTCATATCCATACCGATCAAGATCGTGGCGCAGGTTCAATTTTGGTTGACATCCTGCTCTCATATAGAGATAATGAGGTTCGATACGAGCTATTTCGAAATTGGCTAATCTTCCACATCCATCACAGCCAATACCATCACAATTAATATAATGCGGAATTTCTTGAAAATAGAAATCTCTTGGGTTTAGATTCTTCTCTTTGAACCATCGAACGATATCGCTAATAAGAATATTAGGGACAAAATGAGGACTGTCTTTGGATCTAGATCGAAGAGAGCAGAAGCGTGTGGTTGGAGATTTGGCAGATAATACATCATCAAGTCTATCCCATTTCCTTAAGTAATTTCCGAGAACTCCCTTATTTAGCAATTCGAGGAATTTAGATTTGTTTTCTATTTTCATGTAGTATTTTTATTAAAAATTGATCTTGGATTGTATGTAATGGATAAATCTAAAAGAAACGATCCATCTTTGTGATTTTATCTTGATTCTCACTAATCAGCAAAGGTGTGTAATCCAACACTTCGACACTAACATTGATATGGAAATTTGGTTTGGCTTCTGCAGATATTTTGTTATGGATATGACCATGAAACCACTTATCAATTTGTAGGGGTGCCTTTTGATTCTGATACCTTGCTTCGAAAAGAGGACGATGAGAAAAAGCCCATTCATCAAACAAATGAAGACCGTCTTCTTTTACTTTTGTGAATCCGCATCTGAAATAAAAATCATTCGAATGCAAATCATGGTTTCCTTTGATCAACCATTTTGTCCCATTCAAAGCTGAGACAACTTGAAGGGTCCTATCAAAGTCCAGCATCTCTGCCTGTTCCTTGGTTGGACCTTTTTTTCCTCTGGAGATCTTGGCTAGATGAAAATCGCCATTATGGAGAACTACATCGTCTGGACTAATAACATCATTCCATTTCTGGATCATAACGGAATGCATCTCATCAATTGACTCAAAAGGTCTTTCAGTGTAGCCAATGATGTTATGGTGATAAAAATGATGATCGGAAATAACAAAAAGACGCTTCATGAGTTTTGTGATTTGTAATCAATCCATCCCGGCCAAACATTCATGACATTCTTTTTCGCTGCTATAGCCATATTTCGAGTCTTATATGTACCACCGAATTGCTGACCATTCCAGAGAGCCAACAATTCTTCGCAATGATCGACCATCCATTTATCTCGTTCATGATACTTATGGGTTGCATATCCACCTTTGCAGACATACACCACCTCAGAAGCTTTATCCAAGAGATCAAAATAAGCCTGTTTAGCTTCTTCGGACCAGACAAATTCTTGACCCTTGAATGGTACAGCAGCAATGAAAGGGATACCCAATTCTGATGCGGCATGGGCAAGGGCATGATCCCATCCTTGCGCCATACCGCTGATAACTTTAGATGGTTTCATTTCGGTCAAGACTTCGAAAGCGAATTGATTCACGAAGTCTTGTTTAGAACCCAAAACTTCTAATCTATGACCTGTACCAGCTAAAATCGAATTATGCATTTTGACTTGCCAGTTCTCTCTTTCGCTTCTGGCGATCGTTGTAGCATTTACGTGCCGCCAGACGGAATTCATTATCACTAGATGCCATCAATGCCCTACCGAGAGCGATATCGCGTCCTACGTACTTAACAAACCGATCCTTCTTGGACAGATATGTTTCACCGATGAAGACTGCCTCTGGTGGGCGATCAGTCATATCCAGAACTTCACAAGTGGTAGTAACTTGCGGTGTTGAAAAAGAATATCTAAACGATAGTCTATAAGAACGACCGTTATATTCAAAAATCATTTTAGAGTTGGGATTATTCATGTGTAGCTTTCCTGTGACCACCATTATAATGTATAATGGTGGATGAGGACCATAACAAAATCTTATGTCATTTTCAGACCCAATCGGCGATCGGATGAAAGAGAAGTACGAAAATCCGTACAAAGGAATACTACCAAAAAAGACTAATCTGGTAATTAGGTTGGATGGCAAAGCTTTCCATACCTACACCAAAAAATTAATCAAACCATTTGATGAGCGTCTGACCGAATCCATGAAGTATGCTAGTCTGAAATTGGCAGAACATATTCCGGGTTGCAAATTGACATATACACAATCTGATGAGGCTAGTCTGTGGTTGACCGATTATGATTCATACGTCACTGACGGATGGTTTGGATACGATTTGCAAAAGATCATTTCGATTTCGTCCTCACTTTTCACAGCCCATTTCAATGCAAAAATAAATCAACTGGTCCTGCCGCAGTTGATACCAAATCCAGCTTCCTTTGATGCGAGGGTCCTTGTCATCGCTGACCCTGTAGAAATCTCCAACTATTTTACATGGAGATTCTTTGATGCCCAAAGGAATGCCATCTCCTCTCTTGGACAAAAACATTACGGCCACACCAGATTATTCAAGAAATCGACCGCTGATATCCGCAAAATGCTTGCAGAAGACGGTATGGATGTGAGCAAGATGAAAAACGACTTTATTCACGGATTCTTCCACAAAAAATTCAAAGCTCAGAAGACTATTGTGATGAAAAATGGAGCAGAACCAGAACCACAAATCGTCGATTATCAGGAATGGCGATTTTTCCATATTTTTGATCACAAAGACATCACAAAAGAAGTATCCTCATTAGTACCAAACCCACATTCAGAAAGTGAAATTGCATGAAACAGACTAAAGCCGAATTGAGAATTGCTGTAGCTCAAGATGTATTGAAGTCCACGAGAAGGTTGTACGTTATGACCGGGATGTTCGTTGAGCAGACCCAACTTACCAGCAAACAAATGAAGAAAATTTTTGATTTAGATGACGTCAAACTAATTGCGGATAAATTAAAAACAAACTGCAGAGTTTGTGCTCTGGGAGCTTGTTTATTATCAGTCGTATCTCTTCAAAATGACTTTGTGTTCGAATTACAGCAAGGTAATGTTGTGGGTGTCGAGAGTTATGATCTAGCAGATAGATTACTGAAAGTGTTTACTGCAGAACAATTGCTGTTGATAGAAACTGCTTTTGAATGTGAGAATTTCACCGGATATTTCACCGGGAATTATGATGAACTTCATATGGGGTCGATGACGCGATATTCACGTAGGCTTACACATCAATTAGAAATTGCCAAAGCTTTTGGGGAAAGATTTAATGATTCTAAGAAACGCTTGAGAGCTATTATGAGAAACATGATAGCAAACAATGGAAAATTTATCCCCGCATAATGTTATGAACAACAAAAAAGCAGGGGTATTCCCCATCAATGATTTGTACTTGTTCCCCATATTCAACAATCGGGATGAATATTTTGAAGCCACTGGAGAGGAAGCTCCTGAGTGGGATCGTAATCGTCCAGTCAAATCATGGTTCGATCCCGCTGCTCGAATTACAAAGAATCGCACTATGTTATATGATGTCGTTTTGATGTATGATAAAAATGGTATGGTGATACCTGATGGAAAGGGTGCGCCTCAAGTAGAACAATTAGGTCTTTTGCGAGAAGATGCGGCAACGGTGAATCTTCTCCCTCGTGAACGAATGGTGGATTATGGACCCGGTTCGAAAGTTGCCCCAATTCCTGTACCCATGAGACCATTGAAAGAATATGAATCTTTGATTTATACATTTGGTGGTCTCGTTGCTTTACAGGTGAGTTCTCTTATAGAGGTAACACCAAAAGATGATGTGATAATTTTCGAGGAGAGTATCACCCAACCCACTAAGTCTCTATGGGAGATCCTAGTACCAACGGTGAGTAATAAAGGCAAACCGTTTAGAACTCGATTCCACAGAGTATGGGATAAGGAAGTTAGATCGATCTCTGGTGGGTTGACAATCATGCCTGTCAGCAAAGGGCAGTGGGTTCATTACAATGAATTGTTCGAAGAGAGGATGATTCCAGTAAGGATTTTAGCTATAAGAGCAGAAATTGAAAAAATAATCGATTTCACCATCAAGTATTATGAACAGGAAGCTGTCTTGGCTTACAAATTGAGTGATGAGACCATATTGAGACACAAAAACGAATGCAAAAAGTAACTTTTATAATAGACCCATCATGGAATGAACAAACAATTATTGAGACTTCTAACAATACTTGTAGAGATTGGGATTCAAACACACAGCCAACGCAAGATCTTGATTTGGCTATCCGAAGATTAATAGCTAATCGAATGAAAATTCTGGGGATCAAATATCTGGAGATAGAGAAAATATGAGAAACGCAACGAATTTCTTGTTCGTAATTATTGTGGTTGCGTGTTGGATCATATCACTCATTTTTAGGGTGTGGCAAGTTGCATTATACATACCACATTTCTTGTTCGAGCATGCTGATCGACGCTGTACACAACTTGAGGATTATGCTGATCGTTTGTTGGAGGAAATCCAATGAGAGAAATCCCATTTAGATAAATATATGTCTGGCCTTCCAAAACACAGTTAAGGGTAAATTCACTCCCAGAAATCCACAAAAGTATATTGGAGACCCTGAGAGAATACGGTTCCTTAGCTCATGGGAGAAAAGAGCCATGGAAGCCTTCGATAACCATTCCTGTTATCTTCGGTGGGGTTCTGAGGAGATAATCATACCATACATCTCGCCTCTGGATAATGAGGTCCATAGATATATGGTTGATTTCTGGGTGGAGTACAGGAAGAAAGATGGTTCGACTCAGATAGCCTTGATCGAAGTCAAGCCGCTGGCACAAACATTACCACCTGTCACCACCCACAAAAACAAGAAAATTAACGAACAGCTAACCTTCGCGGTCAATCAAGCCAAATGGAAGGCCGCGACTGAATATTGTAAAGACAAAGGTTGGCTGTTCGTAATTTTCACCGAAAAAACAGTTGGCTTGAAGTACGAAATCAAAAAGAAATGATTAAGCGTGTACTGACATTAGCTTGGCCGCTTTGTTGATCAATCTCTTGTAGCCCTCATTGTTGCTGATGAGTCTGATCGATTTGCGATTAGATATCACGATAGTCGGAATATCTTCCATCGGTATGGTCTTGTTGACGACCAGTTTCAACATATGATGAAGTTTTCCATCATGTCCCGGCAAGAATTGACCTTTGATCGGTGTGCCGCCGCAGCCGCACAAGCATTTTATATTCGTATCTGTGTTGTTCATTTGAGTGACAACCTCCACTGATTAGATAACGAAAGGGGTTCTTGAGTTGCACATATATTCATTTGTGTGCCAAATATGGTATCTAAGAACCTCTCTCGTTATCATGAAATTATGCCAATCCGCCAAAGAAGCGGTAATCAGTAATAGTTCTGGCATCATTTGGATGGGACTTGACTTTCAGGGTCTCCGAATCACCAGTCGTAGTCGAGTCACCCAGTCTAATTTCTCCAGCACTGATGACTTTTGATTCAAAATCATGGATGCGATGCATATACATCTCCATATACTTCGCGATTTCGGAATGGACCATAAAAGACGGGAAAATGAATGGGATCTTTTGCTTGACGCCACCCTCTAATTCTACTTCGAACATAATGTATTTCATTTGATTTCCTTTTCTAAAAAGCTGTTGGAGATGACCTTGAAGGATAAATTCGGATCAACCATTGATTTGAAAACGAGACCCTCTCTCTGAAAATGTCCCATGATCGACATACCACCAGCAGTATGTAAAATCTGGTCAACAACAGTAACAGTAATCTCACAATCTGTGATGAAATGGCTGATGGTATGAAAACCGATCACTGGAACTGCATCCAATTGGGGGAACATATTCAGAATTAGAGCGCGTTCTTCGGGCAGCAATTTCGTTTGTGTCTTCATATCCACAATATCAAAAATAAAAAACTTATTCTTGCCGTAATGAGGGAATAATTCACCTTGAAATGCTAATTGATATCCGGAATTCTCGAATGTTTCCTTCAAGATTTTATCCAATCCATACGATAGAGCAGTCGGCCAAAACAAAGAATCCTGTTTCAGTTCATAATTTCTCATACAGACGCCAACTGATTGATCCTCTTTTAAAAAGACAGTCATTGATTCACCATCTAATTTCTCGGTGATTTCAAATTGGCTATAAATGCCCAAATCCTCTATTGAGATGTTTTGGATTCTCTCCTGTTTAGTCTTCAGAAAAGACGGAATGAAACCAATAACCTTGTCAAAGATTTCTTTGGGAATCTTCCGTTCATAGAGAACTACATTGAGTTGATCCTGTAAAGAAGGAGTATCATCATTCTCAGAAAGATCGAGTTCGGGGAATGACGTCAATGGTAATAGCAGACCCTGACTCAATTGCTTACGGAGTCTGACAGTTCGTAGGACCATCCCCTTCAGGATACCTCTTCCCGGTATTTCATATTCTCTTACTCCGGATTTCTGCAGGAATTCGAAACGGGAATCTTCAAATGGTAAGAAAGAATCGATTTCGAAATACAATCCAGAATCACCAATTTTGAATTCTCCTTTCTTAACTACGACTTTCCATCCATCCACCACCGCTATTTCAATCATGTCGGCATTTGGGATTGGTAAAAGAGAAGATACTGTTCTGATTTTAACTAAAATTCGTTCATTAGACATATGTTGTTTTTATTATATCACATGAACAGTTTCTTTGTAATGAATAACCGTGATATAATGGTATCATGCTAATGTTATTCCGCATTTCTGGTAAAGACGCCGATAAGGTCTCATATATTCTTGGCAAGAATCCTGACAAAATCTTTGAAAAAGAAGTTAGTGGTGGTACTGCAAGGCTTTATTATTTGAAATATGAGAGTGAACTAGTAGAATTCGCTTTTGACGTCGAAATGGATGCTATCACCGAATTGAAAGAAGGCAATAGCGACAGTTACGTAAACGACAGACCATTCATACCATCAACATTTCTAACAGTTGCGATGAACAATTGCATCAAGAGTGCATTAAACACGGTGCCTGAATATGTGTGGGATATCGAGGTAGAAATCCCTAATTTGTCCGTTAAAGATTCGGGGTTCCCACTGGAAATCTTTGAACCTCTGGGTTATGAAACCGTTCTCCAAGATCAGTCGGATTGTGACAATTACAAGACATTAATTCTTAAGAAAAATACCAATCTAAGTGAAGTGCTGAATCACATTTACATTTTGGTCCCTTTATTCGATGGCAAAAAGCATTACATAATCAACGACAATGAGGCGCATAAATTAATCGACAAAACCGAGTCTTGGCTGAGAGATCACCCGAAAAAGGACTGGATATTGAAGCGGTTCTTGGGTTATCGCAAAGGATTAATAAGTCTGGTAGAAGATGCTATTGAAGATGATGAAGACATCCTCAATGCTGAACACACCAACGACGAATCAACCAGAGGACATTTTGTAAACCTACACGAATCCCGCCATATAGCTGTATTGAACGAAGTACAAGATAGTGTTTTCACGCTTGAGATAGGATGTGGCACTGGCAAGTTTCTCGGACGATTTAACAAACAGTATCCGGATAAAAAGATCTATGGTATCGATTATTCCAGCAAAGATCTTTTTATCGCCAAAAAGAAGTGCAAAGATCCTAATATCACCATCAAATTTGGATCGGCTGTGATTGGCGATCAGGCACTACACGGACTTGGGTTCGATACAATCGTGATGACTGAGGTAATTGAACATATCGATCCTGATCAAATGTTCATCATGTGGAGTAACATCAAGAAATATAAGCCGAAGAAATTGGTTATCACCACCCCCAACAAGACTTATAATAAGTTCTTCCCCGGCCTTAAAGAAGATCAGTTGCGTCATTGGGATCATCGTTTCGAATTTACAAGAGGAGAGCTAACGGATCATTTGAATGCTTATTTCCCCGAATCACAATTCGTAGTGAAAATTTCTGGTGTGGGTGAAGAGAAAGAGGGTGAATATCCTAGTTCTCTGGCTGTGATCACCAGCAAGGAAAATGCTTATGATATCGATCATCGCTCATTTTATATCAGACATGAAAGCCGAATACTCCCAGAGGATGACTATTATTTCAAGAAAGAAAAATTGAAATCGGGTCTAGAGGAATATCACTTCCATGGAGTACATCCAAAGTATCTGTGGTATATCCCACCAACGATTTCACCCGCTGAGACTGTTATCGAAACAGGTGTTCTTGAGCATCCGAGTACAGCGATTTCTTATTATGCTTCCAAGGGTATAACTAACTTAATGGCTCAAGAGAAGCACATGGGTTCAAGAGGGATCATTGTTTTGCGGCCTAATGGTGATGGTATGATTTATACCAGATCAGGCAAGAAGTTCTTTGATGATGAAACGAAAGAGAAGGCACTGCTTTCCCGAATCCATATTGCACTCCATTTGGCCGGGATTTCTTTTTATGATGCGATAGTCATAGATGCTGAAATTATGCCGTGGAATCTTAAAGCACACGGATTGATAGAACGTCAATTCAAACCAATGTTTGTCGCTGGTTTGACTAAATTCCAGAAGTTGTCGAATGCCTTAAAATCACGATACCCCGAGATTTCAACCAAATATGCCAACAAAATTAGTGATTATGAACTGTCAGTCAAGGCGTTAAATCAGTATATCGGCGATAAAGATGATATCAAAATTGCTCCATTCGCCATTTTGAAATGGGATGCTTATGATTGTGGTTGTATGAGCCAAATTTACCATATGACAATAGCAGATCGTCTCTCTGTTGCAGATCCCGGATTGTTTAAAAAGACACAATACACAGTCGATATTGATAAATTCGAAGAATTCTTCTATCATTTAACTAACGAAGGTGGAGAAGGTATTGTAATCAAGCCATATAATGGATTGTCGGTGATACAAAATGATGGCAAAATGACTGTTCCCGGTATCAAAGTACGTGGCAAGGAATACCTCAGAATCATTTATGGCCCTGAGTACCTCAGCAGTCTGGAAAAGCTTCAGAGAAGGCCACTCGGACGCAAGAGAATGCTATCAGCCTTACAACACAAATTGGCGATGAAGAGCTTGGCTACAGAGGATGCTATGGAAAGATTTAATATCTGTATGCATTCATTGTCACTTAATGCAGAGCCGATTGATCCAAGACTATAATGATCACATTAAACACACCATTTACAGCATACGATTTAGTGAATATATCCAGAATTTTCGAAACAGCTGAAGAGATCTTTTTCGATATGGATAATGTGTTGGTCGATTTTTCGGGACATTATCAGAAATTAACCAACAAATCATGGAATAAATCAGACAATGATAGGTGGGAAAATATAACTGATTGGAATGATTTCTTCCTAAATGCGCCACCACTCCCAATTGGTGTCCACCTGTGGTCGATTGCCAAACATCATCACAAGCCAATAGTCCTTGGTGCAATTAGAGGTGATAAAGTGGAGTGTATGGATTCTAAATTGAGATGGTCCAAACGGATTCTGGGTTCTGATACCAGAATAACACTTGTTAATCACCCAGAATTAAAGAAATATTTGAGTGCCAAAAAGAGAGTCTTGGTTGACGATTCGAAAAAGAATTGTTATGATTGGGAATTACTGGGTGGGACAGCCATACATATTGGTGTTGACAGTTCAACATTATGATATCAGGATTTCATTATACCAGTATTGAGAATTGGCACCACATCCAAAACGAGGGTCTCATTCCTCAACCTGTAACCAAACCTGAATTAATCAAACATTTGGGGGAATTTTCTGCGATTTGGATTTGGACCAGAGAATTACGGGGAGATGAGCATATTGGATCGATTCTGTGGCAAGTTATGACCAAAGCCAGCACCCGTATTGTTAAGTTAGCGGTGCAGTTGTCTGACGATGACGTTCTGCTATCAAGTGATGATAGGACCATAGAAATTTTGCATGACGGTCTCTTGGGTACTTGGAAATATCACCACGGAGCACCCGCTGTGTTAGTCACCAGCAAAATCCCATCAGAACGCATAACATTAGTAGAACATTATGATCTTAATAGTTGGTGTTCATCAACACAGACAGTTTCTTCTTGATGTTGGATGAACAGGGTACTCCCACCCGCTGATTCCCAGTCATCACAGTTTTGCTTCGAGCTATCAATTAACAACTTTCGTGGTCCACTCAGATATGTTGTCATTTTGGGATGACTCACCAATATCACTTCTATTTTCGCACCCAGATTATCTCTGATCCAGTTCTGCAGTGGCTCCGCACATGTCATTTTACTATCTTTGGCCGTCCAGACAATTACGGATTTATTAGGAAACAATGTTGCCAAATTCCAAAGGAACATTCCTTGTGGTAAAGGAAATGTCTTGGTAAAGATCAGTTCCCAGTCAATCATTTCTTCTTCTGATGCGGGTTCATAGGATTCCACCAACACATCATCCATATTAAAGAAGATTTTATCTGCTGATTGGAATGATTTATAAATCTGTTGTAGCTCTTTGGTGTGCGGAATTGTCATAATCACCCCATCACGTCATCAAGGGTCTCGAAGACTTTATTGGAGGTCATACAGCTTTTTAATTCTCTCAAGCTCTGCCATATCTCTAGACTTCTGTAAATCCTTATTGGCTTCTCCTGCTCGAAGTTCCAGATTGATTCTTTCGTGAGCCTTCAGACTCCAATTGTCATCAAATAACCAGTTTAAAGGTAATTTGATAGTACAGTTGTAGTTGGGATTGTCGGTTTGTTCAAGATATTTCAATTCACGACTTTGTAATTTATGTTTGTTTATTTCGAGAATTTCTGGACGTTCCCAATCATCACAATTCCTGTAATCATGAAGATAATAATCTTCGAATCCAGTAAAATCCCAATTAGAATCGACAGTTCTCGATGGCTTCCCTGTCATTTTGGATTCAAGATCGAAATATGAATATAAGAGATTATAAGCACTCCTCTCGAATTCATCTTTCAAAAGCTCAAATTCTTCAAAACTGGTTTTGGTCATTGTGTCTTCCCTTCCTCCTATACGAGCGAATTTGATTCAGGATATCTTCAAACATTTCTAGTGGTTCTTCCTCACTCGATAGGTTCTCACTTATTTGCTTGGTTTTGGACGGTACCTTTACCAAAAGATAGTCCTTAGACACCCGGACTGCTGGATAAGAAGGATTCTTGAATTTGACCTCATGAACCTTGAATTGGCCGAAGATCAAATCCCAAGTCGAAGGTGGCAAAATCCCCTTAAATGTCCTGATAATGTTGTCAATCATCTCATATTCCTATCTACAGCTAAAAAGATATCATCAATAGCTTCTTGAGTAAGAGGCCCACCAGCGACCTCAACAAAGACTTTGCGCTTCATGTGGGATTTGCTACGATCAACAACCATCCAATCAATCAATCTGGCACGCAAATTCAACAACTTAATCAATTGGAAGTCGATATCACACAATCGATCATCGACATCACCATTTATTTCTAAATGCTCCTGACAATCTTCACAAGGGTATGATTGTTTAACTACACCAAGCACCACCAAGCAATATTCGTCACCATATTTGCATCCATGGATGGCGCAACAATGCGTTTGATGTACACCGATATCGATATTCATTGCATCTCCAGATAAATGACTTGACCTTTGACATCTTCGCAACGGAAAATTTGCAGGTTGTTTCTGTCACGGAATTCGATGCAATTCCGCATGATGTTCTTCTGAGGTTTCGAGCGATCTCTTTGCAACAGTTCCCAAATAATGATTGGGGCTGTAGCCATTGCCACCGTCGAAGTCACGTCAGTCCATACTCTTTGTTGATATCCCGGTGCTCGTTGTGGCCGAATCCTCTGCCATTGAGCTTGAAGAGGTGATAGTATTAATAGAAGGATAATGACCTTAGACATTGATAACACCCTTCACAGCGCCCACAAAGATACAGACAACACCATGCGCCATCCACCCATTCAAGAGGATTTTCTTGGTCAATGAACTGATGTCATGGATGTCTTTCTTGAATCTCACCCATTTATACCATTCAATCAAATCTAGTTCGTCCATTTTGTCGTCTCCTGTTTCAAAGCTGTACAAATCCTGATCACATAATTCAGAAAGTCATTCTCTTCTGCTTTCTGAATCACATATCTATAACCAGAAGGAATTACCTGCTTACTAGGATGATCGACGTCAACGAAAGTTTGGCAAATAATTGCCCCTCCGCTTTCGTACATTTCAATCATAGGTCTTTCCATATAACCATTATATCACATTCTTGTAATTTTTACTAGTAATTTAATTAAATATATCTAAATGAAAAAATACTTAATTTTCTTTGATAATCCTGTACGGCAATATCCTGACTATGCAGGACCATTTAATTTGGATCAAATAGATGAGGAATGGAAGAAATTGAGTGGGGATTCTGAGGTGTATGGGGCTATTGAATTGACTGATCCCAGAACACCAGTCGTGAAGGCTGAGAAGGTGAATAAGAAGAATGGGTCAACTAGTTAACTCTGGACTGTTTCCATCATCCCGCACTCGTTGAGAATCGGATGTGTGTTTTCTGTGTAGAATTACTAATTGACCCAAGACTGAGTGTTAGCCGCCCCAATAGAAGAGATGCCACCGGGCACCATTGTAAGTGACCTCGCTAACATATTCATAGTTTTTGGATACATAATCAAGCGAAGTAGAATCATATAACCAAAAAAGATCTGTTTTCGTCAACGATTCCAGTTCTATCTCTTTGACGAATTTGTCGACTACTTTGGCTAAAGATGATGGAACATGCTTGCCATCGAACTGAAGGACTAACGGTTCTACACCCTTGTCGGGTATTGTGACCGATTCATTTAGAAATCTCTGGAAGCTCATGTTGTTATTTAGTCAAATCTGGCTGATTTAGCCTATCTTTGTAAGGTTTGAATTCGGACATCAACTTCATAGAACTGATGCCATCTTTATGGGTCCCACCAGCTTCTCTCTCAAGACGTTTGTAGGATGAATCCCTGTAGATCTTTACATCGAGGTTCCAATCACTCTTGCTCCTAGCCACTGCTTCAGCAGCACCCAGATCATAAAAGAGATCCGGTTGCAAGTTCCCATCTATCACCAGTCTCCATTCATTCACTTCAATACCGAGCGCAACGAGAATATCTTCCCTTGTGCTGCCACACCCCAATTTCTTGGCAATTCGTTCAGCAAAATTCTTCCATCCATTGATAACCTGATTGAGCTTTCTGGTGTGTCGATCGCGATCTTTTAATGACCCCGCACTTACCCTAACACATCTATCATTGACATTGATATCCATCAGTCGCTGTTTTTCAGAGATGACAGCGACTATCTGCTTTCGTAGAGCACGAATGGCAATTCCAATGTCGGGGAAACTGGGTGTGAGATTATCAGCCAGAATTTTTGAGCAGAGATAAACTGAAGATAAATCAAGATTCGCCCAATCAGCTTCACCGAATTGATTCCCAAACCTACCTTTTGCCAGAATCCCACCCTCCGGATCGATATCGGCTTCAGGGATGTCATCCGCTTTAAGGAGTTCGATGAATCGTTGGGCTAATCTCTCATCAGCCCATCTATTTCCTACATGGCTTTGACCTTCACCACGTGTTTTGTCCTCAAAAGTGTCCGAATTAGGCCAAGTCCCGTAAAGTGGGAATTGGTCAACCTGTTCACCATTCCTGTTGGTGACTGTGATAGTTAACATAATATATTCCTTAATGAAATGGAGGAAGGGGTGGGATTTGAACCCACGGATGCGTTAACATCTTCGGTTTTCAAGACCGACGCTTTAAACCACTCAGCCACCCTTCCCAATTGGTTGGCACATCCGAAGCGACTTGAACACTTTTCATCGGTTTTGGAGACCGAGATCTTACCACATAAATGACAGATGCGTGATTATATTTATGCAATTAAATTCATGATTTCTTCCGGTGTTTCGAGCACCTTTAGATCCATGTGTTCGCCACCGACAAAAGTGATTTCGGTATATTCCTGTTTCAGATTGTTCGTGGATACTCGATTCATCCATGTGATGTAATTAACATTCACGAACACTGGCACTCCATGAAGGTTCCAATTCTTCAACTTGATGAATTTGGGCATCAATTTATGCTCCTGAAACCATAGATTTACGAGCTTGACGAGCTTCCCTCTTGGCAATAGCCTCTGGGGTATTCCCGAGAGTGTTTTTGAGAACATAACTGTTGAGATATCTGTTCAGAATGATTTGGGCTTCATCCATCATCCTATCAGAGGTCCCTGCCGCACCCAAAAAGAAATCTTGAACAGTGAACTCGCCATTATTAAGACGCTCGTAAAAAGAATATCGAATCTTTTTAAGGCGTTGCCGTACTGCTCTGCGGAATGCTTTGTCTGCTTCTCTCTGGAGACGTTCTTCCTTGCATTTAAGCATTTCTGCTGCATGGCATTTCTTTTTGTAAATACCACGCAACTCGTTCTGTGAAGCTGTCGCCCTGACAAATTCATTGAAAGACTTCTCGACCATTTGGACAGCCAGTCGCTCATCATAAACGACTGGCGTGCCATCACTGAATCGGGCTGGTCGATCGAATTCTAGGACGTGAAGAACATTTGTGACGGGATCTGTTACAATTTGTACTTTCATGGTATCCTCCAGTGGAGGGTGTTCGCTTATGCGAACACCGCACGAATTACGGGGTTGTTCTGGATGAATCGCAGCTGACCTTTCTTCACGTATTCAACGGTGACCTTCGGGACTTCGGACATGTTGGCTTCACCACGAGCGATCTTGAGGAGCAATGACTTCAGACGGGCATCATCACCCTGCCGAACGAAAAAGCGCTGCTTTTCGGGATTGGTTGCCTTCTTGATCTGATACTTGCCTTCGAGGGCATCGAGGATGAATTCTGCTGCTGGCTTGGGGGTTACAACCTTTTCGGCCTTAGCAACCTTTTCGGTCTTCTTCATCTCAACGACCTTTTCAACGACCTTTTCAACTGGTGCAACGGCCTTGACTGGTTCCTTGTATGCAGCTGCCTTTGCTCGACGAGTCTCCCATGCCTTCTTGTTGGCTTCACTTCGGGAAGAGATGGTCTTGGTAATCACTGTGCTCATAAATCTATTTTCTCCTGTTTGTTTTACTTGGAAGTTGTTTAACCTCCACATTTACAATTTTACCAGATAGAGAACTTTTTGTCAAGTATTATTTCAAATTTCGATCTTTGATTTTACCTTGTTGTGGGTGCTGTATATCAAATGATCCACTATCAGTTTAGTGCTGATCATCCTTTTCATACCATCTGTTTCGAAGCGTGCACCCTTTTTCATGTAACCTAAAGTCATATGGGGATGATAAACATATCCACTAGGGTAGTAATCACAATTCTTCGTGCACCAACTGTTAAGTTTAACAAGATCAGGGGAATCGATGTCAAATTTCAAGACATCGAATCCGGGATTGGTATCGAAATAACTGATGTCGGTTATCGTACAAGAAATTGATGAGATGGTATTGATTTTAGCCTTCAATTTCTCGATCAAACCGAATTCATCTTGAAATCCGTACAACACAGTGATATGGGGTTCATATTCAATGCCCTTTTCATGCAAGAGAGAACCCGGAATAGATTCAGCCAAGGTCTTGATTTTGTTGTTGATCGAATGGTTGAAATGGGCCATCAAACATCCGTAACTTACCATCCCAATTGATTCTTTTATATTCATCATTGATATTTAAACCTTGGTGATGTTAATTTGGTATGTGTCACCAAAATGTTCAAATTTAGCACCATCATAAATCACCCGACCAACACCAACATTGGCATCAGAAGTGCTAGGTACATCATGAAGTCTCTCACGTTCCCTCTCTCTAGCTTCCATTTCAGTTGCCGCCAAAACAATGGTGTACCAGTCATCACCACCATTGTTAATATCCAGAACATACAGGTTCATTAAGTAATTTCTCCCGGATCATTTGGATTCTGTTCCTGATACAGTTTGAAATCGGCTTCATCCATCATCATCTCTTTTCCGCATGGGCAAGAGGGGTAGCCCAACTTAATAGCCTTCTTGCCGATAGTCACACAGTAGTCTTCACCTACGTTTTTATCGAGAGTAAGACATTCTTTGCCACAATTCTTACGTGTTTCACAGAAGAATTTAAAAGTGCTCTTATTTTGAGGCTTATCGACTTTATCACCCGGCTTCAACTGTTTGTGGGGATAAGGACCAATTTGCTCCACAAAGTCTTCAAGTTTGATTCTAATTTCAGGAGTAGCGGTAGCCGATCGAGGAGGACCCTCAAGACCGATTTTCTTCATACCTTCCTTGAACTTTGGGCCATGTTTTGCATCATCCGGAAGCGTTGCATGGAGCAGTTCATGGAAGAGTGTATCCAGAACGTCAACACCCTCTTTGATTAGAGGATTGATAAGAATATGACGCGTCCCATCATCGGTGGTGCTGGATTGCCAACACTCACCGAGAACACGTTTTGTGTTCGACAGTCCACCCTTAGAAGGGAATCCAATAGATACTTGGATCGGTGGGATTTCATATTTCTGTGCTTCAAAAATTGGACGAAGCTTTTCAACTCCAGCTAAAAGCCATTCTTCACGATTCATAAATCTATTTTCTCCGAGTAAATTAAACTAATCTCAACCAATAAGAAGGTACATCGACATCGACCAATTGGCCATTGATAACACCATTATCCGCCACACCCGTAACAGCCAGAATCATAGAGGAATCAAAAACGTGACCTGTTCCTCTATATCCCATCAATACGAAAGGTTCTTCAAATCGATCATCTGTAATCCATGTGAATGAAGAGAGATTATCAATTTTGGCTGTAAGATTTTGGCGCTCTTGGATTTTAGCCAAACCCTTTGTATTACCAATAATTACGTTAGCTCTGCCACGTTTAGTAATTCTGGCTATCTTAAAAGCAAAGTAAGCCATAGACACATCATTGCGGAAGTCATTTGTTACATCAGTAGACTTACGTAACAAATATGAAATGGCAGCTTCTTGGATTGTATCAAGTGTTCCTAAGGATGCAGATTTGACTTTATGGCCTCTAACACCCAAGCTCATTTCATTGTCAATTCTGTTGTACGTTTTGAAGAAGAGGACCTTAGAACCTTCATCAACTTCTTGGACACTCAAAAATCTTTGTAGAATAGAATAATCATTGCAAATCGCTGTAGGTACTTCTGTGGGCATCTCTTTGGATTCACACACATTGGCAGATACTACACCAGCCGCAATAATTCCTATTAGTTCTCTTCTGCTTAACATAAATGCCTTTCCGTATTAATCATTCGGTCTACCATCACAATCGTAGTCATCCCAAACTTCTTCATTCACATTCTTGACAGATGGCCGAATTGGTCTGACAAGGAACATCGACACCAGTTGGTTCAACAATTGGAGGAAAGGTCCTTCGATTTTCTCAGATGTCCATCTGGCGAGTGGATCTATCGGTAAGATAAAGACTGGTTTGACCAGATAATCAAGAAGACTTTGACCATCTCTAGCGAAAATTTCTTCATCAGAGAACATAGGACACAGAATGTATTGATTTTCAGGCCAAGAATTTTTGGTTAAATGACTATCATCCAAATAAACGGTTATATCATAATCAAGTAATTGATAATAATCCATCTCGACTTTAGGATAAGAGACCTTCATAACACTGGCAATTGTAGCATAAGTGGCTGAATCACATCTTAATCCTGTTATTCTTCTCATGATACAATTCTAACAATCAACATCAAGAATGACTACAACCAAATCTTATACTTCGTAGAGAATTCTCTTCCAGCTACCATCGACTTGCCCCACCCAAATACCCAAGGTATCAAAATGGATCTCACCACCGACAGCCGTTATCGAACCCACCGGGTTATTTGGTCTAGCTTTAGATTCTATAGAAATGTCTGTCTTATTATTGGTATTGTCATCAGACATGACCAATCTCGAACTACTGGATTCTATGAAATTCAATTCAGTACGAGTGGATAATGGCACACCATTCTTGCTAATCTTGACTTTTTGTTGTGTCGTATCTGGTGCCACTTCGAAAGATGTGTTACCGCCGACACCATCCGGATTGGTCACCAGCACAGTACCAGAACTAGTCAACAATCTAACGCCAATAGCACCAGACCCGGTTTTAACCAAGAAACCGTTGGTGCTTGCATTGCTCAAAGATGTTAACAGAGGATGATTTGGTTGGGTGTTGACGACGTTACCAGCAACCGCACGTCCTTTGGCGTCGACAGTTATACTATTGTAGGTCCCGGCTGTAATGGTATTTGAAAGGGTAAGTTGATTTGATTGAAAGACAAAATCTGCCCCATTATCTACTGAGACAAGACTACCTGATTTAACGATACCGTTACCCGGCGTCAAAACAGGTGCGGCGTTAAATTCTACAAAAGAAAGTGCTGTTATCCCAACCGTAATAGTTCCGGTGGTTGCTAGAACGAATGAAATTCTGGCATTCACAACACCCTCACTCACATATGTGAATATTCCGGTTTTAACTTCACCATTAGCATCAGCATCCAATGCTCTTGTTAATGGTGAAGAAGCTCCATTAAAGGTGTAAATTCCATTCTGAGAGGCGGTAGACTGGTTCTTGAGAAGAATTCTGTCGTTGTTAGCCAAAACAACACCGTCGATAGTAGTACCCGGTGAACTAACAGACACATTGGCGATAGAGGCCACTCTGCAAGATTCTTTGAAATTTAATCCTGCTGCCAGAGATTGAACATATTGCTTCGTCGCTGCATCATTATCTGCAACTGGTTCAGCAATACCAGTTAAACGTTGATTGTTAAATGCAACTGAAGCATCTGGTGATTGAAATTCATTCAATTTTGTACCCACCACGAAATTGCTCAAAGCATCGATTTTGGATGTGGGTAATTGGGGGATATCTGATGCAACGAGAGACTGACCAACTGTGGCACGTCCTTTGGAATCAAAAGTGATTTTCGTATATGTACCGGGAGTGATACCACTAGCGACCAGACTCACATTAGTACGATTATTTGAAGGATCATCCACAGCTGAGATATCAGCACTAAAATTGAGGGAATTCCTCAATGATTGTGCATTGCCTAGATATTGAACTGACTGATAATAAATCGACGAAGGTAACCCATTCAGTTTAGTTTTATCTGATGCTGACATAAAACCAGCATCACCAGTCGTTGCATCACTATGTCCATGAACGGCTTTGGCTAGAGGCACACCACCAGTGGTAACACCATCTTGCAAAACCAAAGTTTTAATATCTTTGTCGAATATGACTTCACCAAGTGGCCCAACATAAGTGGACAATCTCAGGCTAGTCGCTCTTTTCATCAATCTCGTTACTTGTGGCATTTAAACCAGTTCTCCTTCATCTACTACAAAACCACCGAAATTAGTGTAATCGACCGTCTCAGCTAAAGTGGGGTTGTACGCTAAATCACTATCCATGATTGTGCCGTTTTGTAATTGTATACCCCAAACGTTGAAGATACCACTACCATCACCAACGTTGGTGATCGTGCCGTTGGTGCGTGTCAGAAATACACCCAACACCGATGTGGTTGCGGACGTCAATTCAATCATCAGACGGTACCACCCACCACCCACATCTAGCATTACTGGTTTACAGTTAGAACCAACAGTCCCAATCACGCCATTCTGGATATCAAAAAATGTCCTTAAAGCAACACTTGATTGACTTCCCAAAGCTACCCACTGAACATTGTTGTATTTGACATACACACTAAGTACGGAAGGATTTAAAAATGCGATGCTTCTGCCAATACCTTGAGCAGAGGAACTGTTGACCTCTTGAATAGCCGTGGCATTGGTTGAACCTGTTGGAGAAACAATATTGGAAGCCGCGATCGTGACACCCCCAACTTTCGTCCAATCTGAACTAGCGAAATTCTCACTGTATGTAAATTTGTTAGATCTCTGGCTAAAGCCAGTCAGGTTCTTGTTTCTGTATTGATTCCCGAAGGTCTTAAATTCTGAAGCAATTCTATTATGTAAATAAGCATTCACTGAATTAAAGACTTTGGCATCAGATCCATGAGATGCTGCAGTAGTACCATTGTATCCACGCACAAGTTGGGTGAAAGTATTGGAAGTTTTAGAACGCGCCAATATCAGTTCATTTTCACAATTCAAGAGACATGGGACTTCAATATTTGTTGTGGATACTACATTTATTGTGGTGTCACTGTTAGAAGCAGGAGCAGAGAGGTATGTAATAGCATCATTGCTAGCAACAGTGAAAGTCTCATCACTATACGATTTTAATAGGAAATCTGGAGTAACAGTATTCGGCACATTAATATTTAAACAAAATGCTTGGGATTATTAATCAATGATGCTACTGTAGGATCGAATTCCTTTTTGACCAAGACTTCGATTGCGACTTGTTTGGTCCTTAATTTTCCTTGACCATCATGAACTGCTTCGATTGCGACTTGTTTGGTCCTTAATTTTCCTTGACCATCATGAACTGCTTCAATTGCATCCTGTTTAACTCTCAGATTTCCTTGACCATCATGAACTGCTTCAATTGCATCCTGTTTAACTCTCAGATTGCTATCACTAACCACCATGAATTCGATAGCATTCTGCTGGACCAACATTCTAGCGAGACTACCTTCAGTGCGTTCTCTGAGAGTCTCGACTGCCACTTGTGTCAATCTTGCTGGTTGATTGACGACAGCACCTTTCAGAGTCTCGACTGCCACTTGTGTCAATCTCGTCTTCTTGGGTGAAGTAATCAGCATCTCTATGGCGATTTGTTTAACATAGAGATCACTAATATCACCCTGATGAATAGCTTCCACAGCCACTTGTTTGACAGCCAGCAAATTAGCTAATTTGAGTACTTCGATGGCCAATTGAGTCAAGAAAGTGCTAGAAGACGGAGAAATCAATAATTCTACCGCTATTTGAGTTAATCTAGCTCCTGCATCTTCTGTACCCAAGACCTCGACCGCTGTTTGGGTGTTTACGATACCCAACACACCATCTACGATGAAATGTCTATCATTAACGATACCATCTATATCATGAACATAATATGCGGGTTTCGAATCAATTATAATAAGCGATGGAACGAAGTCCGCTAAAGTCGTTTCAAATTGAGAGAAAGATCGCTTGACGAGATCCCGGCCTAAATCGTAGTAATTGGATTTGAAAGTCTTGTTGATGTCGAATAAGGGTCCAAACCCTTCCTCTAATCTAATCACACCAATTTCGGAATCGCGATAATAAGCATTGATAGTGTTGACAATCAAATCACCAGAAGAACTTGGTACACTTAAACGTTTATTATCTGTGGAAGCATAATAGATGAAATCTGAAGTTAGAATCTCTCTTAATGCTGATACCAACATATCGACATTAGTTTCTTTGACAGCAGCTTGATCGGCATCAGGTTCAGCCAGCATATCAACGTTGGCTTCCAACACTGATGAAAAATTCACATCGGCTTCGGCATTGGCTTCGATATCAGTTGTCACTACGGGATCGATATTCAATGATCCATCCGATAAAATCCCACCGACAACAACAACATCAGGCACAGGATCGATATTAATATCAGAATCCTGAACTCTTACGCCTTGTATTGATAAATTTGGCAGAGTGTCGATAATGATAGAAGCATTAGAGACACCAACACCACCGACAACTACATCAGGCACAGGATCGATGTATATCAAACCTTCAAGAATACTACCAGCAACGAAGATGGTATCTAATGGTAAGCCATCTGCCCAAAATTTACCATCGTGGTTGCCAACTAAATGAAGAGGTAAGCCATCTGCCCAAATTATTGCCATTTAACTAACCGTTATATCATCCACATTGATCCATCCAGCCGTACCATCACAGTCAACAAAGAATTTGAAGACACCAGCATCAGTGGCCGCAATGGTGGTACCAGTCAATTCTTCCCAAGTACCGATTGCTGCCGTCATTGTGTCCAACACGGTATCTGATGCGACACCAGTTGCATCATATCGACGTACAATTAATCGTGGTTGGTTTCCATTATAATTAGCACCACCAGCGTCGCCCACCACGGATTTCCGGACATAAACTGAAATGTTTTTGGTTAAACCATTCGATACGACGACTTGTCTTTCTCCAGAAGGTATCTTTATGCTGGCACTAAGAGGAGTTATTCTCTCTGAAGGAGAAGCCGTTCTGAAAATTACAGAATCGCTAGTTATCGTACCGTATCTAAAATAAGATCTGTGGTCTCCATCTACTTTACCAAAACTTTGGAATCGAGCATAGGACGCATCGACTCCTCCAGCCCTAGATTGGACTTGTGAGAGTTTTGTGGTTGAAGCAAGATTTACATGGATGCCGAGCAGTTCGTTATAGGCACCGTACAGCCCCCCCACACCACCAAACCTGATATCAGCAGTAGCGTGAGTTGTTATGGGGGAGGAAGCCACACCGAAGTCGCAATTAAGTAGAGTGACTTTGTTTCCTACGTTGGAAGCCATATCTAGACCAAATGCTTGCGATCTGCTGGTGGTGCCCCCAAACGTTCCATCGGTAATTAAGACAGGTCCCACCGCGTTGGCTGCTACTTGGAATCCACCATTTTGACATCCTATCGCCTTTAAAATCTTGAAATGCAGGTTTGAGCAGGTAATAGGGTTTCCTCCTAGGAGGACTCCCACACCTGCATGGTTTACGATCACAAAATTCTTAAAGACACCCGCACATGATCTGCCATAACCGCCTGAAGTCGAGTTCAAATAGAACCCGTTGGGTTGGTTCTGAACAATGATGTTGTTTTCCCAACTCGCTTCAACGAAGGTGTAAGGCGCTTGGAAAGAGTTCACCTGTATCTCAAGCCCTGCGTTGAACCCCGCAGTCTTGCCAGTTATGACGTTCCCGGCAAAAGTCTGGTTCGCATCAGAGCCTATACCTCCAATAACCAATATCACCACGGAGTTGTTCCCGCTCATACCTATGAAGTAGTTGTTATCGCAAGTTCGGTTGGTGCCAGCACCACCTCTGTCAGGACCATCGAAAAGAGTGGCGCTATGGTCGTACACAACGTTTCCTGTGAAAATGTAATTACGAGATACTCCGGTCATGCTGACCGCTACCTGAGCGTTCACAAACTTGTGGATTACGCAGTTATTGACTACTACCGCCCCTGTGCTGTTGTTGTAGAAATGTCCAAGACTTGCGTTTCCTAGATTGAAGAATTCTACTTGATCGTAATTGGCTACGGCATCTGTGTAATGTTGGATTCCCGTTCCGAATGAGGTTGAAGTCCCAAAGATCCTGACGTTGCTGGTCAGGTTCGCCACATAGCAATTGTGTTGAGAATCTACCGTATGCGTATTCGTAGCGGCGGCGATTGTAGCCGTAGTGCTGCTGTTGATTGAAGAGGCAGTCTTCTTCTCATAAGTTCCCGGAAACGCTCCTGAACCACTCGCGCTGAATGCGATCTCATCGCCATTCTGCCAGCCAGAAGTAGACCCTACAGTTATGGAAGTCCCTGTAGCGCTCAAGGTAGTGGTCAAGGTCGTTCTGCGCGTCTTCACTTCCCCGTAGGCGTTGATAGTTCCAGCATTGGTTATTTGAAGCAGTGAGTCACCGTTGGCCACGGATGCGAATTCAAGAGACGCTGAGCTTCCCGAAGGGATTCTCGTACCAGACGTTCCAATGTTGAGGACTGCCCCTCCAGAAACTTTCAAATGCCCCTTCAGCTTCAGGTAGTAAGCAGTTGCGGGGGCAGTGCCAAAGGTCAGTGAAGCTCCCCCAGAGATAGTCATACCTTCAGGAGGTCCACCAGAGACCGTAGGACCAAACGAAGTCGTTGTGGTGTTGTCCATAGTTATAGTAACTGCTGTTGAAGATCCTGCTGATAGGAATTGATTCGAGATAATCAGATGATCGTTAACACCCGGAGCAGCTTCTGTGGTAGTTCTTAGCTTCCTTGACCAGTTGGCAGCAGTGGCATTTCGATAAAGAGTAATCTGATTGGCAACAGAGCAGACTACCCGTATCAGGTAGGCTTTCCCTGCTATCAAGGTCTGATCCGCTGAGAACTTGAAGAAGATCCAACCGTCTATGTTGCCGTTGGCGGCGCATGTGAGATCTACAACGTTGATAGTTACGGAAGTCACGTTTACAGCATCCGTAGAATTTCGCAGGGTAACTGTAAAAGTTCCACCCGAGAATTGCCTATTGATGATTTTCAAAGCAACACCATCGACGGTAATAGCTCCCGGCGTGAACGTAGCTGAATCGAGATTGCTGGTTCCTACTGCTGTGCTCGCTGCCGAAGAATCCAATTCACTCGTAGTGTCCACAACTCCCCACGAAGTAGAGGCTGTAAAATTACCCGTCACTTTAGAAATCAGACTTGCCATTAAATATATTTATCGATGAATTTACGTTTCAAGAATGGCGGGATGAGCCAAATCAAAAAAGAACACCTTTTAAAGAGAATCACTCCAGTCGAATTTGCCGAAGAAATTTCAAAATTAAGAGAACTGTCTCAAAAATGCATTGAAGAAGCAATCAGATTCAATTTCAAGAGTATAGATGGCTTTATGTGGAAATTTGATACGAATGAACCAAATAGCAGAAATCTTATACAAAACGGATATTTGATTCTGGATGAAAAAGATCAAATTTTGGCGGCACTGGAAGTGGCGGCACTATAATGGCAAGAACGACTTATCTGGGTAATCCCAATTTGATTGCTGCTGGCCAAAAACATGTTTTCACTCAAGAAGAACAAATCGAATATTTGAAATGTGCCAAAGATCCGATTTACTTCATGAGAAATTATGTCTATATTGAGACTCAAGATGATGGTATGGTGCTATTCAAGCCCAGAAAATATCAAATTGAGTGGGTCAAATTGGTTCTCAATAACCGCTTTACTATCGCAAGGTGGCCTCGTCAGGTCGGAAAAACGACAACCACAGTCGTTATCATGTTATGGTTGTTGCTCTTCGAGAAAAGCTACAATATGGCAATTCTTGCCGACAAAGGCGCAACTGCTAGAGACATTCTTCGTAAAATAAAGCTTTCTCTGGAAGAATTGCCACGATTCTTGAAGCAGGGTGTCTTGAGATGGAATGAGGGCGACATTCAATTAGAGAATCGAAGCAGAATCAAAGCAGCGGGTACATCAAGGAACGCTCTCCGTGGCTTCTCTGCGAACGTCATTTTCTTAGACGAATTCGCATTCGTACAGGAAGGATTAGCCAGAGACTTCTATACTTCGATTTATCCTACAATCGCTCAAGGTAAGAAAACCAAGCTTGTCATCGCATCAACACCAAATGGTATGAACCTTTTCTATAATCTTTGGCAAGGTGCTACAGATCCAGATGCCAAAGAGAGGAATTCATATAAAGCGTTCCAAGTAAAATGGGATGATGTGCCGGGTAGAGATGAAGAATGGAAGAAAGAAACCATCAGGAATCAAGGTCTGGTAGCTTGGCGACAAGAACATGAATGCGTGGATGAAAAAACCAGAGTCGATGTTATAAGCCCAGATGGTATCAAAATGAACCTAACTATCGGGACTCTGTACAAATTGTTCTTGGCCGATCAGAACAATGTTGTGAACATTGACGATTAAATTGGATCTTTTGGTAAATCTTTCCAAAATAGGGGAGTTACAAAAGGTCCTTGCCATGTCCCACCAGTGACATAAAAATCTTTACCAATATGATCCCAGTATGCAGTATAATGATGAGGTATATGGGACCATACACCATGATTTATAGTTCTCAAAATACCATAAATCAAAATAGTCCTATCTTTTGGTGGTGGAATTATGCTTACAGGGACATATTCAATGGTCTCGGTTTTCTGCTTATAATACATTTCCAATTCGAGTTCAGATAATCTGATATACTCATAGGAACATTTGATACGAATCCCATTTAGGAAATTGCATAGATGGACCAACATCAAATCAGCAGCACCCACGCCATTAGTATCCCAGTCTCTGCCATCACCGCGAACAGAACACTTTTTGATACCATTGATATTCAAGACTTCCCAAATTTTTAATTCGCCATCAACATATCTTAATTCCTGTTTGATCGAAAATTTAAATTCAGGTATAATGACTTTATAGAAAAGATCTCTGGCTGATTTAATCATAATAATTTCAAGTGTCCTGTTATCTTATCGATCTTCGAAGATTCATCTGGACCAATTGCACAACAGGTGTATGTCGCAACACCACCAAATTCGGTCTTTCCATTATCCTTGATCAAGTGGACCCGGATATCCGTATATTCGGCTTGTTTGACAATATCAAGTAATTCACTCTCGGAGTCAACACGGACACAAATTTTAGTGAAACTATCATTGACCCATTCAAGTTCTGTCTCAGTTAATTCTCGTGACAGATCGGATGTGAGAAAAGCCATCGAGGCATGAGAACCCTGTGCAATGGCTTTGCCAAGACGCATTTTCAAATCATGCCGAATTACAATAACCTGCTTGGTCACTCGTTCCCTCGTGATGTATATAACGACAAAAATCTGATATCTTGGCGTAAAGCGAGAAGACCATCAAGATGATAAAGGAAGTGTTGATTACAAGCAATTATTTCATCAGCAAGGATTACCGAATTCTTTTTGAGGCCACAAAGGTTATCCGAAACAGATATGAGATGGTAGATGTTTTCGGGAAATGTCTTATCTTTATTTGCATATTTGAACATGTCTCTCATCTGATATTGAATTTGACGTCGATAACCACCAATGACATATACTGGCACTGACTTATTAGCTAGAAATACCGAAAGAGCAGCAAGCAAAGTCGTCTTACCCGTTTGACGTTTTACATCTTCACTGATACGATGTTTTTTGCCTGAGGCAAATTCATCACATAAAGCGAACAATTCGGAATTAAAATCCTTATTAGCCTTCATGATACCATGATTGTAATCATGAATAAACCAATTTTGAAAAAACACTTCAAATTCAGATTTCTGGGGTGTGGATGGGATGGCTTGACCGATCGAAGCAGTGAGAAATCCTCCACCAAGCAAATTAATCATATTTCTTCTGTTCATATTTAATCCTTTGTGGCTCCCATACAAGGATTCGAACCTCGATTAATGGAGTCAAAGTCCACGGTCCTACCGTTGAACGACATGGGAATATAAATTAATTATAGCACGACCAACAGAAGAAGTCTATATCACAAATGAACAGTCTGTCGGATGAGAGATTCTGCAATTGGTTCATTTGGATAGTTTAAAATATAATTAATCGCCATCAAATGACGATAATCGATCGGTAATTCCACTAAAACCAAATTAGTGCGGTATGTCCTCAATATGTCATAACGTCTTCTGGCCTCTATGAGAATGTTATGGCACAAAATTTCATTAGTGCTATAATCATAAATTACCCCGAAAGAATCATGAACATCGTATGAAATATAAAGAGAACTGTATGGATTGGAAGTATCTTCGAACACCAACGTTCTTGCTTCTTGATTCATTGTATAACTTCGCATATTCTTAATAAGTGTAACATGGTTCATGTCTTTCGTCAATGAATATAAGTATTGATGTAATATGTGGCAAATCTTAACCAGTCAAGGTTACAAAAATTTTCTCGGAATGAAGAAAAGTACTAGGGATGCATCCCTTAGAATAATTACCAACGAGAAAGAATTATCTTGTACACCAGAACATCCCATTTCGACACCCTACGGGTTCGCTCAAGCACAGGATCTCGAACTTGGAGATAAAGTCCATACAAAGAATGGACTAGAGGCCGTTAAAAAAATCGAAATCCAAGAAGGCACTAAAGATTTCTATGATATTCTCGGGGTGGAAAATCACGAATTTATAGCTAATGGAATCGTGGTACATAATTGTGAATTTCTGGGATCTGCTAATACTCTAATCGATCCCGCCAAGATTCGTGAATTCATGATTAAGAATCCGAAACCCCACAAAATCAAAAATTTACGAGTCTATGAAGAACCTGTCAAAGAATCCGAAGATGCTTCAATAGAGGCCCACAATTATCTGATGTTGGCTGATATTGCTGAAGGTAAAGGACTGGACTATTCGGCTATCCAAATCATTGATATCAGTGTGATGCCTTATCGACAAGTGGCTGTGTATGCCGATCGAGACTTAAATCACTTCTTATTGCCTGATGTCATAAAGAAAATAGCCGAATATTACAACAATGCTTTTATTTTGATCGAGCAAAACAGTGATGGCAAGATTGTATCAAGAGCTATTTGGGATGATCTGGAATATGAAAACCTTCTGACTGTAGGCAAAAGCAACAGAGGGCAAGAATTGATGGGTGGGCGTGGTATGGAATTCGGATTAACCATGTCAGCGGCTGTAAAGAAGACTGGCTGTAAGAATATCCAAACTTTAATCGATAACGACCAGTTGGTTATCGTCGATGCTGATACCATCACTGAAATGAGTAAATTTGTTGCCCATGGTACTTCCTATGCTGCTTCGAATGGCAACGACGACCTCATGATGGGTCTGGTCATATTCGGATGGTGTCTAACCTCTGATTGGTTTGTGGATGCCACGAAACAAAACTTCGTTGAAATGGTAAGGAAGAAATACGAAGAGGTTATTGAAGAGGAAATGCCTGTGGAAGGCTTTTATTTCGATGGAAGAGAAGAGAATAAAAAAGATGGGGAATGGTCAATCGTCAGTTAGTCTTCCCGTTCCATATCTTCTGGGTCTGGTTCACTATTATCGACACTAACAATAATCATTGATATTTGAACAAGAGAATCAGGGTAACCATCTTCGCTGAATCGTAAAGTCAAATTATCATCGACCAGCGTTAGACCCATTCCGGTATCACTTATTCGGCGTGCCATTTGCTGAACTAATTTTTGAGCTTCTTGATTTTTGAATTTGACTTGGCCGATTTCCATCATTAATCCTTTAAACTTCGCAGACCTGTGCTGCACAAATTACATCTTGATCCCTATTTACCAACTGGCCGTTTATCTCTATGATACAGCGGCTTGGAATCCAAACTTCGACCTTGTCCCAAGAGTTTCTAGGTGTTTCTTTACGTACAAGCCATCTCAAATGAGGCCATCCACTGTCCATCGGACTAAGTATTTGGGGTTCACCGTTGAGCACGATTCCCGCTACTCGCTTCGAATTCCACGTGCGATATATAATTTTATCGTTCTCATCCAAAGTCAATATTTTTGCATCCATAATTACCTGATGGTCATAAAAGTTTGGAGCCGGGTGTGAGATTCGAACTCACGCGTAAAGGTTTTGCAGACCCATGCCTTAAACCACTTGGCTAACCCGGCCTTAAATCGTATTTATTCGTTTATTGGGCCTGTCGGATAGAATACCCAACTGATATCATACCCCGCACCGGATTTGAACTCAAGAACGACTCGTTCCGGTTCATATTCAGTTCCCGGAAAGAAATGAAAATCGGTATCAGGTGTAATTGAGCACACACCACCAGAATAACAAAGTGATATATGAAACCAATCTGGGTTCTTGATAGGCTCAGTAGCAAGGCTGATATATCCACCATCCCCAACCGGGAGTTTCATCACGACCTTAGCGGATAAAGTCTGATTTATTCTCAAATCAATTCTGGCACCCGAGAATTCATTCACTGCGATAAATGTGAATTTCTGTCCTCTCAACAATTGCTGCAACCGGAGAACGAAATTCTGAACGGTGTCCTTCGTAAGGACACCGTTCCATTCTGATGATTTATCCAATCGGTCTTTCGGTTCTCTCATTCTATGCCACCATCTCTGTGGTGGGCAAATAGAAAGCGGGGATTGAAGTGGGTAACACCTTGATTGTGTTCTCCAAATCGGGTTCGACTTCCAATGTGGATGTCACAAACTCCCGGAGATACTGGCGGCGATCGAGTTCATAATGGGTTTCGATCTCGGTAGCAATGTTGAAGATGTCATAGACGGAGCACTTCATTGGCAAGCAAGCTTGCTTCTTGGGTGACAATGATACCGGGGATGCGTTGTAAATGCGAACTGGATCACCAGTGACTCCTGTGATGACATTCATCAATTCCTCTGGAATGCAACCATCCAGTAAGGATTCATCGACACCAGCGAGTGATTTCGTGATCGATGTCAAGAACTTGCTGTATTCGTTCATCGAGAGCTTGGATTTCTGGAGGGTCTCAATCTTGCGTTGGACTCGTACGAAACCTTGAGAATCGTCAAACGTGCCAAGTACCCTCTCCAGAGAAGTGATCGGTTCCTTACCCATCTTGACGATCGAAGTGAATGCCTTGCTCGTCGCAACTGCACCATTGGAGCAGATCAGGCGAAGCATCTCAAGATAAGTCTTGGTCGATCCGAAACCGTCAACCGGGATATCAAGGGCGTATCGGTTCTTGAACTCGTCTGGGCCAATGAATTGAGTGCGAATCCCCGATTCAGGAACAAAACGACCACGGATGATACCACGTTCATATGACATGTCGACACAACCAAATCGTTCAAAGGCGTCGACAACTTCGGCAATACCAGCATGTTGCACATCAGGAGAAGATGAAGCCAAGAGAGTGGGGAGTGTGCCACGAGAATTCAATTCAACCACCGCCTTCAAATCGATGTCGGGACGGCTATCAGCAATCCGACCGAAGACTTCATCGACGGTAAAAAGATTGAATACCGATTTGCCGAAACCATATCGGCTATAAAGACTTCCCATAAAACGGTTGTCTGCCACCAGTTCCCGTCCATCGATAGAAACGGTGGTCATCTTTTTGCTTCTGCTGGTTACTTGCAGGTTCTTCATGTTGAACTTGATTGTCTCAAATCCGGGCATTGTCTGGGTGATTAGGCTTGTTCTCTTGCGAATCATGTTTTGTTTTCCTCTTCATTTACAATTTTAACATTAAAGATATAGTCTTGGGAAGGGATTATTCATCAGGATCTACCATGAACTGTTCAAGACTGCTTATAGCATTCATCATCATCTGGTTCTGGATGCCCGAGATAATCTCTTGAAGATCATTATTCAGACCTACCGACATCCATTCCCCTTCCTCTAATTCAATATACCGTTCTATCGGGTCAACATGCTGGTACATTGGGAAACGTGTGTCCAATGATTGCACAACGTTCTTGAGCATATTGTTGTGCTGACGGAACACCCTACCCGCCATCTGTACCGTGGGGGATTTGCTACTATCTCTTACCCACACAGTCTCCAGACTCGGTGAGTCGAAGCCTTCAGTCAGAACCATCATGTTGATAATCATCTTGGTTTCGCCGTTGGCGAATTTAGCAAGTTGGGTGTCACGGTCAGTGTTCGCAGTAACGATATCGACTGAATCGAAACCATTACCGATCAATTTCTGTTGGAGTGCGATACATTCTTCATAGGTACGGAAGAATACCACCGACTTCCCCCATTTCTCAGGTGATTTGAGATAGTGCTTGCAGACCGAATCTGGGGTGTATTCCTTCATCTCAAATTGCCGATAATTGGCCAGATAACCCATTTTGACCAATTCGGAGATACCCGCATCTGTAACACGACGAGCGAAGCAAAGATCAACCGCATCGGCACGTGCTGGTGTTGCCGTTAAGCCGATATGCTTGCTCGGCTTGATCTTGTGATAAATCATTTCCATACTGGCAGTAGCATCATGGTGGGCTTCATCGACCACCAGAAAATCTACAGGAGGGGGATTCTTATCGAACATCGAGAATGCTTCAATCTTGAAGCCGAAATCGAATTGCTCATTCGTCTTAATAGCCTGTGTCAGCAAATTGCGTCTCATTGCTGTCCAACCGACTCTGGCACCTTTGTCGGCGAAATGCTTGGCAACCATCATCCCCATTACAGTCTTACCTGAGCCAGTCGGGGATTCAATCAGAACAGAATCCCGGATTTGGAGATGGTCTAAGGTTTTCTCGACTATTCGGTTTTGGTAATCTCTTGCTTCAAACATAAGACAATTTTAACATTCAAATATGTACAGACACAAGTACCTTTAAAGTTTACCATTGGACCATGGACGAATGGCATGTTCTCATGATAGGGTACAGGCAACTGTATCGTGTTGGGGCTGTGAATAAGTTGCTCGACTATGTCGGGTCTGAAGGAAAAGGCTTTGTTGGGAACGACAAAGAAAACAGGAATACCTGTGAATCATTTCAGAGAGTTCTTCGATGTCAACACGTTAATACCTACCCTGCGTTCTCTCTGAGGCGTCACAGGCACCATCGAACTGTCCAACTATGCTGAATAGAGCTAAAACTTGTGAATCTATTCTCTTTGAGACCTTAGCAAACGACATCAGGGTTGCCTGATGTGTATCTCATTCTCCTAGCAATGTCTTTACTTCTAAACGGTTACTATTAATAAAATCTGGATCATCATTTAATTTCTTGATCTTGTTCTTATTAGTTTCTACTGACAAAATCCTCATTGACTTGAATTCTGCATGAGGTCGGCGTGATGTGTCGTCATAAACGGCTATTATATCAAGATAAATTTTATCTTCGTTGACGAAATCTTTGACAAATTTCTTGAGGTTATCAATAAACCGATAGTCTACTGTGATTGACCAAGAAATGCGACCTCTATCGAATCTCACACCACCTGATTTCAATACCCAACCCAAATTTCCCATTTTCAATCTAGCGATCAGATCATCATGAATCTCATCATTTTCTTCATTTGTTATAATTTTGCCTTCAGGTGTTTGGATACCAAAATAATAGGAGAATGCTCTTTCGGTCAGAAATTTAGGGAAATCCACTCTATTATTTATTGACAAAAAGGAACGAGAGTGTTAAAATTTAAGTATGGCAAAGAAAATAACCAAGAAGGCGGCTCTCGAATTACTACGGAGTCAGGGTGTCATCAATAATTACGATTACAGTCTAAAACGTGAATTCATCGAAAATGTTGAGTCTACGAAATTCACGAGGACGATGATGTATCGAACTGGTTGGTGTGTCAATCATTTTCATGAGGCATCAAAATCGTATGCTGCCAGTTTCTTTAATTCTCAAAACAATGCCACAGCATGGGCTTCACACAAATTTTCTGTTCGAGAATGGGTGCAAACTCCATTCGGCACATGGATGGATAAGAAATTTGTGGAGTCTAGGAATTTGGAACTCGGAATAAACCAAGAGGGAGAACAATATGAAAGCATTGCTTCAACTACGTAGGGGCCTTGTCGAATACAAGGGACAACTTGAACAACAACTGAATAGTTGTGATAAACCCGTTGATGACAGCATCAAATATCACAGGTTGTCAGCTAAGTTGAATGCTCTGAGTGTGGTATTCGCGGACATCGATAGCTTGTTACAGGAACAGAGTCATACTGCTGCCAATACCAGAGACTCACTGCAAGCTAACATCAACGAAATCAAAGCCTTGGGTCTTTAGGGATTGACTAAATAATTTTGGGGTCGTAGCTCAATTGGGAGAGCACCACACTTGCACTGTGGCTGTTGAGAGTTCAAGTCTCTCCGATTCCACCACTTTTAATCTTGCAACAATTCGGATCGTCGGTCTCTGAGCCATCTGATTGCTTGCGAATAATCATGACTCTCAAATGAATCAAAATCAGTGAGATCTTTGTCATGATGTAAATCAATATACACCTCGTCTGGTTCTGCCTCTTTTATGAATTTCATCAGAATCGAAATCTTTTCAGAATTCTTTACCAATTCAAAACTCATAGTTTTCGCGGAGATATTAACTCGTATTCCTTTCTTTACAAGATCTTCAAGAGTCATTCCCAAATCACGAGCCAACTCAGCATGACCTTTATTGTCAATGAAAAATTTTCCCTTATTATTGACGAAACCGGATTTCTTCTGGCCGATAAATTCCCATATTGGGATAGATTTAGACCAACTTGTCGCTTCGACTAAATTATTCGATGCTATCTGCTGAAGGAATGATTTTAATTTCTTTCCCGATGTGATTTCAGAAACCATTGGCACTGCGAACATTTTGTTGAAGACATCAACTACCAATTCATCATTTGGTTTTATCCCTAAGTCTTTATAAGTTCTTAGAAGGACCGGGATACTTCTTTTGTTCAACGATATGCTCCAACTCGAATTACCAATTTGAGCGAATCGGATAGCACCTTTACCAACCAAATAATCCGTTGCACCCTTTTTGTCGGTCAAGGTATATGCAAAGTCGCCATGACTATTATGATCTTTTTCTGCTATTTCGATTGACCCGTCTGGCATAATAAAACCAAAGGAAACATAATTATGAGCACCACCCCAAGCCTCTAATAAGTGTCGATCGACTTTTTCAATTTCAAAATCATTTGGTTGTATTTTGACGTTTAATTTTTTCTTCCAATTATAACCACCACCAGTTTCATATACATATGCTGGTAGATTAATTGAGACGGCTTCTTTACTGTTATAAGCGATTGACCAAGCATGATCATCACCATCGTGACCGCCTTCTACAATATCCACATCACCCAAATTCTCAACCACTACTGAAGCTATTGCGCTATCCATTAAGTCACAGATACCAAATGAATCATCTTCCTGATCCCATTCATCATATAATTTTTGTGTTACCTCGACGAATTTCGGTCTTAATTTGTTTATTTTATCTAATAACACATGAATATTTATCGGTATTAAGAGGGATGTTATAATTAAGATATGAAATGCAATTCTGCAATTTATCCGGGGAGTTTTGATCCTCCTACTCTTGCTCATCTTTGGGTTATTAGTGCAGCATCTAAAATTTTTCATAATGTAGTAGTTGGTATTGCCCATCACCCAACTAAGAATTATTGTTTCTCTGCTCATGAGAGATTTGATATGTTAAATTACATTATCGATAGAGATTTCAAAGATTTTCCTAATGTAACAGTCGATTATTGTGGGATGGATCTTACAGTCGATTATTGTGCGAAACATGATATATCTCACATCGTTCGCGGTATTAGAAGTGCATCCGATTTCGAATATGAGAGAAGAATGCAAAAAATCAATTCTGCTCGGAATGCTGATATTCAAACTTTATTCTTATCGCCACCTGAACATCTTGATAATATCAGTTCCAGTACGGTGAGAGAACTTTGTTTATATAAACATGGCTTGGACGAGGCTTCACGTTATGTTGATCATTCTGTGATGAGGAAATTAAATGATAAATTCAAAACCAATTAACGTAATGTGGGATGAATTATGGGCAGATTTGAATAAGTCTCCTAGAGGTAAAGGGAAGAATAAAATCTTCGGATCTCTGGTAGCAAAATATGCTGAACCACATAGACGATATCATAATATTACTCACATATCACAATGTTTGTATACATTAGATATGGTGTATACTACAGGTTTGATTCATAAATTCGATGACTACGTACATGCTAGATTAGCAATTTGGTTTCATGATGCAATTTATAGAATGGATGGTAACGATTCGAATGAACTCGAAAGTTACTGGTATGCTGTTGATTGTATTGGTGTGAAATATGTTAATGAAAATCTTTTACGTGACACAATTTTAGCTACTAACCACAAAACTGATCTCAAAAGTATACAGCGGATTCCTCGCCTCGTAGCCGACATTGATATTTCGATTTTGGGGTCTCCAAAACCGCTTTATCGGGCATATTCATCTGCCATTAGAGCCGAATATGAACACATTCCTGATGATGTTTACATTTCAAAAAGACTCGAATTTTTAAGACGGACATTGATTAGACACGAAAATTTCGGTTTATATTATAATGAAATTTTCCACACTTTGAATGATCAGACGTCAGAGAACCTCACTAATGAGATTACGGAATTAAATGAATTGATGGCGAGGTTATATGGCAAGTGAAATGTTCGCTGTATTTCAAATCGAGACTGATAATGTCACTTATTCCTTCGAACATCTAATTGGTATTTTCGAATCACAAGAATTAGCAGAAACAGCTTTGTTGACACATGTGGAAGATTTGAATGTCCTGAATGCGAAAATATGGGAACTCGATAAGGAGCAATCTGCGCTTATTAAAATTTGGAATGAATCATTTGAATCACTCCGAAAGAAACTTGTAAAGGGTGGAGAATTGAGAAAACGAATCGATAAAGATGAAAAATATAAGAAATCGATTAATGACGAAATAGAATCTGAGAAAGCAATACTTTCCGAGAAACTCAAAATCATCAGTAATAAAAAATCAGAACTAACCAAAAATACTTATGGATTGGTGTCTATGGGTGCGAGTTTAGATGATTATCAGATTCGTCCGATTGAGGTTGGCAAAATATCGAGGATTTCATAAATGGAAGAATCAAATCATCCCAATTCGATTAAGATTATGGAAGCTCTGAAAGAAATTGACTCTAAATTCTTCAATGACTATTTTGATTGGAGAACTGGTGGAGAAGGTGATAATGGCGAGATCTTGATGGCTCAACTCAATATCTTCTTCAATTCGAAGGGTTTATCGTAAAGATTTTTTGAAGGCTGGAAGTTGTTTTGGCCAAACATAAGACAACAACGAACTGTCATCTGAAGCCAAATATTTAAAAGTGTCTCGGGCTTCTTCTTTATCAATCTTCCAAGTATCCTTGATTTTCTGATAAAACAGAACTTCATCAAATTCATCGGTTGGTTTAAATAACCGCCAATTAGCACTTGGTGAAGCCAATTTGTCATCAAATTTCTTCAAGAATTCAGTACGTGACATTCTTTCAAATTTGTTATTATAAATTTGATTTCCTTTGTCATTCGGTTTCGCAATCCAAAAAGCTCGAATCATGTTGGGATTTAAATCACCAACAAACAATGCTTGCATTTCTGATGAATTTAATAAAGAATTGGCTAATTCTGGCTGATCACTCTTGGCTATCGTTTCGAATTTAGAATCCGAATGTAACTTCCGATCTCTAGCCCTAGCTTCTTCTCTTTCCTCACTATCCTTGAAGTACTGAGAATAACCACCTTGAACGGTATATCCACCACTTGGCCAAGTTGGGGCTTGTAGATCCTTGCCTTTGACATGGAATTCCATCACTACTGCGACACCATAAGAACTCGTGAAATTTTTAGCAACTTTGAGATCGGTAGTTACGAATAAACCTTTTGGATTATTATTTCCTTCGAATGAATAAATCCTCTTGGCAATCTCTTTCCCACTTAGGCCAGTCTTGGCCGCTTTGATGGCATCCTTAAATTCATTGAATCCGTGATATACTCTGATAGTCTCATTATCCCGAAGAGGTTTTTCTTTATTCGGATCTTTGGTGACATTTGGTAATATCCGGACTTCGCTGATTTGATTCATTACATGTATTTAATAAAGAAAGACCACCAGAGAGGAGGGATATCTGGTGGTCTATTTAGCGCTTTTACCTATTATTTCTTTCAGTATAACATAACAAGTCGATGATGACAAGATTTCCTTATGGCGAATATTCATTTGCTATGATCTGATGAGATATGGCTTATAAACTGAAATGGGATCAAAATACTCAGATAAATTGGGGAAACGTCATATATGCACTTAATGAGGAAGATGGATCACTCTTCCTCAAATTTGCTGATGAGACTAGTTATAAAATTCTTGAGTATCAAATCGAGAATTTATTTTGGGCTAATTCAAATTTCGTGAAGTTTTCCGAATTGGATTCTTTCAACGGTGTTGAGTATCATGTAATACATTTCTTATCTAAGACTGGGATCGATGTGAAACTCATGCTTCCTTCTACATCTCTTTCTAAACCATTTAGTCTCCATGTGAGTAGCACCAGACCATTAAATAGAGAACCAAAATGAACTTCTCTGAGTTCGTCTGCTATTATTTGACCGTGGGGATGATGTTCTCCTATGGCCTTAATCAACTTCGACAAGAATCCGGATTGCAACCTGATAATAGTATAACTTATGTATTACTTTGGCCTTATTTTGTACTCTGGTTGATATTGAATATCGATAAATGGAGAAAATGACAAATTCATAATATTGTTTACTCATGGACGAGATTGTGGTATCGGGTTAAAATGTCATTTAAAGGATTATATGAACAATAAAGTACATTTTGTCGTTGACGGTGGGCATGGAAGTTCGGGTAAGGGCGCTGTAGCCACTCGTTTGGCCGACATTTATGATATTAGGAATTTTACATCAACGAACTTGCCGAATGCTGGCCACACAGCTATCGTCAACGATTTCAAATTCGTATCGAAGATTCTTCCTACACCACTGGTCCTAGCCAGAAAATACCCAAAGAAGAGCTTCCGTGGTTATGTTGGTGCCTCAGCCAGTTTCACTCTTGAACAATTCAAGAAAGAAGTCGTCGAGGTAGGAATTAATGACAACGTTGAAGTCTTGGTTCATCCTCGTGCTCCGATTTCTTCTGATCGTCATTCTGCAATGGAAGCTCCCGGTGGTATTTGGTCCACAGAGCACATCTCCAGCACAATGAGTGGATCAGGTGCTGTTTCTGCTGAAAAAATGATGAGATTTGGTACGTCTAATCTCTTCAGAGATACTAAGGAATTCGAGACACTTGGATATCTTGGCAGAATTTCGACATTCCGTGATCCTCATTTCTTTTCTCAGCATTTGCGTGGGATTCTCGATTCTGAGGATGTAATTCATGAAGTCAGTCAGGGATATGCTCTTAGTTTAAATTGGGGCACACATTATCCACAATGTACTAGTCGCGATTGCACCCCACTCCAAGGCATGAATGATCTTGGATTATTACCCAAACATGCTGGTGATGTATATTTGAATCTCAGAACCTTCCCGATTCGTGTTGGTAATAATTACAAAGATGGGGTTGAGGTTGGTAATAGTGGTGGTTGGTGGTGGGATCAACAGGAAACCACATGGGATCAAATCGGCAGAGATGCCGAAATGCCTGATGAGGAACGAGAAAATTTGAAGAAGCATGAATTGACGACGGTGACGAAAAAGCTTCGTCGTACTGCAACATTTAGTTACGAATGGCTTCGAATTGCTGCTGAAGGATTGGGTGCAAACAAGATCATTATCAATTTCCCACAATATCTCCATTGGTCTTGTCACAAAATGAGAGGTGGGCGTGAACAGCTTGGTAATTTACATCCTAAAGTTCGTGATTTCATCGAGCGAGTGGAAATGGTAGCCAATCTCCCTGTGGTGATGTTGTGCACTGGTGCTGAACACGAAGATTATATTTGGATGGAATAACAAGGATAACAAAATGAAAAGAATCGAAAACAAAGTACTCTTTATTAATTCTGACACAGCCACAGAAATACAAATAGAACTAGATAAACTAACCAATGAAGGATGGTTATTTAGGGCTATTACGGATTATTTTCTTTTGTTGTATCGTGAAATTCAAGTTATTGAAAATGATTGTGAAGTTTGATGAATATTGTATTTTTAGATATTGATGGAGTCTTAATTAATCGCGAATCTCTGCGAATCGCTAGCGGCGAAAAATCCAATGCTAATTCCGTTTGTGTAGATAACTTTAATAAGATTATCGAGTCTACTAACGCCAAAATCATTCTCTCAAGCACTTGGAGAGTGATGAATAGTCTTGATTTTATGAAATTGAAATTAAATGATTGGGGTGTTAAGGGCAAACTTATCGGTTACACCCCAATTATCCGATGGCAAGAAGGTGACAGCACATATTCAGCCCCACGATATAAAGAAATTCAAAGATGTTTAGATAGTCAATCGAATATAGAGAATTTCGTAATCATTGATGACATTGATGATATGGGATCTTATCAAGATAAATTAGTATGTACTGATTTTGAGATCGGTCTGACTAAAGCAAATGCCGACCAAGCAATCAAAATTCTGAGAGGAAGATGAATGAAAGTATATAAAATGCGACCGGATGCTAAGATTGAATATGCCACCGATGGGTCTGGTTGTTTCGACATTAGTTTTTGTCCGAAGATCAAAGAATCAGTCACAATTCTAAAAGACGGTAAGTTGGTCTTGGAAACAGGTCTGAAATTCGTTATTCCTAAGGGTAAGGTAATGTTACTCTTTTCTCGATCTGGTATGGGTTTCAATTATAATATGCGATTAAGTAATTGTGTTGGAGTAATTGATTCTGATTTCCGTGGTGAAGTTAAAGTAGCCTTACGTCACGACGCATTCTTTGAGGATGATGTCCGAGAATATCGAAGTATAGCTATGGATATCACGCCCGGTGATAAAATCGCACAAGCTATGTTGATTGATGCGCTAAAAATCGATTTTGAGTTTATTGATGAGGACCCGGCAGTAATACATCTCACCCAACGTGGTGAAAAAGGTTTTGGTTCAACAGGGAAATGAGAAAATTTCTAGAGAAATATACCAAATTTTTCAAAAAAGTCAAATTTGTTGATATCAAAGAATTCGAAATTACTAAGGCGGTCATAACGGTCTTCTGGAAAGCCCAACCTTATATTTTCACCTATGAAACCGAATTTAGATTTCGAGATGGTTACGAACCTATACTGGTTCCAGTCGATCTTGATGTCAGTCGATTCTTAAAAGGGGGTGTCTTTAGGATCAAATCGACACCCAATTCCTATGAGGTAATTTATAAGGAGCAACTGACACAACCTATTTTGGTTGAATATACCAAATACAAAAAGAGGTACCGCCGAAACTGTACCTCTTTTTTGGGTAGAACGAAATATTCGAATTTTGTGTCTGATTTTTAGAAATTATGGGTATTTACGAATCGGCTGATTTCCAAAACATTATGGACACCAGCTTTGATCATTGCTTCTCGACGGTACCTGCGAATGGAACTAACAGCAATAGCTAATTCAGTCGCTATCTCTTTATTTTGAAGGCCACCCGCAATTAGTTTGAGAATTTGAACTTCACGCGCTCGGAAACCCAATTTGTTCTTGGTGCAGATTGCATCCTCTGAATCTGATGGAGTAAATTCATTCATTGCAGTTTGGGCTTGTGGAGTAAAACTGTTTCTTCCGCTGATGATGGCTCTGGCTGATTCGTGTAAGAACTTACCAGAACATTCTTTCTTGAAGAGATAACCCTTGGCACCCAAATTTACACTCTTCCCAACGATATCTGTATTCTCCTCGTTACTAACCATGACGATCTTTAATGATGGCCACTTCTTAATTGCTTGCTCCAAGGTGTCTAAACCAGTAAGCACTGGCATATTAAAGTCTAAAAACACGAGATCAGGAAGCATCCCGGTATCTCTGGTAGACGAAATAAAATCACCACCAGATGAAAACTGCTTCACTTTGTACTTCATATGCAAGGAAAGCGAAGCTTCAATACCATCTCTGACCAATTTATGGTCATCAATAACAGCCAAAGAAATATCATGCATGGACCAATTTTATCATATAGATTGATAATGAGTCAAGTATTTTCTTATTGCGACATTTCAAGACATAGGAGACAATAGACTGTAATGGATCTTTATACTAGCGTTAACACTTCTGGCGACTTTATTCATGTCAGAGGTTACAGTGATGGCAAACGGGTAGCCAGACAAATCATATGGTCCCCAACCATATATCTAAGAAGTAATAAGGAAAGTGAATGGGCGACTATTAATGGGGAATCGGTACAGCCTTGGAAAATCAATACTATCAGGGAAGCCAGAGAATACATCAAACAAAATGAGGAAATCGATGGTTTCGAAGTCTATGGCAACCTGAATTTTGCCACGTCTTGGATTCAGGAAAATTATCCTGATGAAATTGTTTTCGATACAGATGCAATCCACGTTGGCTATATTGATATTGAGACTGATAATGTCGATGGTTATTCTGAAGCAGTCGATGCGACTGAAGCTATTACTGCTATTACTTTATGGTCGAATCACCACAAAAAATATCATGCATATGGATGTGGTGATTTTATATCTGAAACTGAGGAGATTGTATATCATAAATTCTCCACCGAAGCAGCCATGCTTACACAATTTCTGAAGGATTGGGAATATTTTGATTTTGATATCGTCACTGGTTGGAATATCAAAATTTACGATTTTCCATACTTGATTAATCGTTTAACTCGTTTATTTGGTAAAGATGGAGCCAAGAAATTGAGTCCAATCGGTCAAGTCCGTGAGAAGAGAGAACATCAGTTTCATCGTGAACAATTGGTATATGAAATTGCAGGTATCGCACAATTAGATCTGTTAATGTTATACAGAAAGAATGTGTCTACACCAAAAGAGAGTTTTCGACTTGATTCTATCTCTGAATCTGAGCTTGGTGAACGGAAAATCGATTATTCAGAGGTGGGAGATTTAGGTACTTTGCATCGAGAGAATTTCCAGAAATTTATCGAATATAACGTTCATGACGTCAGATTGGTTCAGAAATTAGAAGAGAAATTACGCCTGATTGAGCTTCAAATCGTTATCGCCTATCGAGCTAAAATCAATTTTGAAGATGTCTTTAGCCCCAACAAAATGTTGGATAATTCAATCATGAACTTCTTGTTAAAAAAGAAGATCGTGGTGCCACAGAGGAAATCTCTGGGTTATGTGGATGAAGATAAACACTCTGAAGGGGCATATGTAAAAGAACCTGTTGTCGGTCTTCATAATTGGATTGTTTCATTTGACGTAACTAGTTTGTACCCGACTATTATGATGAGTTTGAACATGGGTCCGGAGACTAAAATCCCTCTGAGTCAGACCAATCATAAATTTGGTGGTATGAATGCCGAACGTATGCTAAAAGGTGAATTTGATAAGGAATTTTTATTGGAGCATAATTTATCTCTTGCCGCCAATGGGGTCTGTTATAAAAGAGATAAAAAAAGCTTTTTTAAAGAGGTATTGGAGGATCTTTTTGCTAAACGTATGGAATATAAAGCTCAGGCTCAATCTGGCAAAAAAGAATTGGTATTAATAGAAGCAGAGATGGCGAAACGTGGATTATTAGGATAGGAAATATGGGAACTAATTCAATTAATTACTCAAGTTTAAGCGATCAGGAATTGATAGAAGAACGTCAACGTCTGAAGCAACAAGTGGTCAAGTTTGATTTATATCAACAGGCAACCAAAATCAGCCTCAACAGCTTGTTTGGAATTACTGGATCTACTTGGTTCCGTTTTTATGATCGAGACAATTTTGAGGCAGTTACAATTACTGGCCAATTTGTAATTCAGTATATCGCTGTAGAAATTAATTCATTTTTGAATGCATTCTTTAGAACCGATAATATTGATTACATTCTTTATATCGATACTGATTCTGTCTACTTGGCTATGGAAACCGTTGTAGATCGATACAAGAAAGCATTGGCGAAATCTAACAAACCCGAACCCACGACTGAAGAGATTGTGAATTTTTTGGATGGTTTCGCTAAGAGCAAAATCGAACCTGCTATTGATGCTGGTTATAAGAAGATGCTAGATGTCATCAATGGTACTACCGAATTCAAAATGAAACGGGAATCGATTGCTATTAACGGGTCTTGGAATGCCAAAAAGCGATACATTTTATCTGTTTTGGATAATGAAGGTGTTCGATATCCTTCTCCTAAATTGAAATATGTTGGTGTCGAGTTTGCTAAAGCCACTGCTCCTAAGTATTGCAGAGACAAAATGAAGGAAGCAGCAACGATTTATCTCACTGGTGATAAAGAAAAATTCTATGAATATGTGGAAGAAACAAAAGAAGGCTTTTATAAATTGAACCCAGAAGAAATCGGGTCGCCTAGAGGTGTTTCGGATCTTTTGAAATACCATGATGCACAAATCATATACAAATCAGGTACACCCATACAAGTGAAAGGTGCTTTGGTTTTCAACCATTTACTCGAAAAAATGGATCTCGGCATGAGATATCCGAAAATCAAAAATGGTGATAAATTGAAATATGTTTATTTGAAGACAAATCCAATTACCAAATCAAACGTTATCAGTTTCTCTAATATTTTGCCTAAAGAATTTGGACTTCATCAATTCGTCGATTATGATTTGCAATACGAATCATCATTTGAGAACCCGTTGAAACTCATTGTAGAAGCTGCTCGATGGAGCCTAAAACCGATGACCACTCTGGAAGGTTTCTTTGTATGAGTCGCAACCAGTTCTTTTTAACTCTATTATCGCCTATTATTTTACCTTTCTGTAAATTTTTAGGAATCAAAATACCAATTTGGGCGGCATCTAGATTTCATTTTGATCCAGTTCTTTTCTTTCCTCTGATACGTCGAATATTGCCTAATTTATGTGCTAAAGATATTTGTGGTATTCAACCAACGACTAAACCTACGGGATTGATTTTTGCATTGAAAAGCAGATATTCTGGACAAACTTTATTTGACAAAGAGAAATTATTTCAATAATGCTTTACATACTAACAATAATATGTGTGGTGATTGTATCCTGCTGGTTCTATGTGTTTGTGGCAGCGATGGTGGATAAGATTTTAACAAACAAGTTGATCAAAAATAATCTCGGTGAATATGAAATTGTGATTATTGCATTAACATGGATTGTTTCGATTCCAGTAGTGGTTAGCATCGAAACAATTTACAATTTTGTTGATTGGATTTTTGATAAATTTTATAAGAAAAGAGATACAGAGAATGATCAGGTTCTTCTTGAAATTCCATCTATTATCCAGTTTCTTCATTATAAAAAGCCAACCGAGCCCATTCTTGACAAAGATTCATAAATTGAAAAGAAATTATATTTAAGGTACAATTAATTGTGATCAACATAACTTCACTCATCGCTTCTTTACAAAATCCCGATGCCGTCATTCTGCGAGATGCTAACGATATTCCCAGTTTCATTGACACTGGTTGTTACGCGTTAAATGCTCTGATTAGTGGTTCGATTTTTGGTGGTATCGCTCAAGACCGAATCATTTCTTTCGCTGGACCAGAGGCGACGGGCAAATCATT